>Ga0153959_1000081_pt1 | contig 66615 bp, 101 predicted proteins | sample TSFL043MetaG_FD_104685 | JGI IMG/M metagenome (GOLD analysis project Ga0153959, IMG submission 104685) | Attine ant fungus gardens microbial communities from Florida, USA - TSFL043 MetaG | ecosystem: Host-associated > Fungi > Mycelium > Unclassified | place: USA: Florida, Wekiwa Springs...
CTCCTCCTCCTCCAGAAATGACAGAACTCTCAGGACTTGTGCCAGAGTCGTGGGTGAAATTGGACGATCTTGAGGAGACGGATAATGCCGATACTGGTGGAGATTGAGGCAAAGGTGGGATGTTGGTTGGATCGACAGAAGAAAGGGCAGCTCGTCCGAAACTTCCATAGGAGGAACCATGAGAAGAGGGAAATCCCGAGGTCCTTGAGAACGGACGAAAGTCGTCTGTTCCGCCACCAGGCTTGGGAGAGGAAGACGCAGAGAAGCTGGAATGGAGACCACTGCGACTGGAACGGGGTGTGGTGTATCGGTGTGGATTTGCAGCAGGTACAGCGGTTGTTATCGGATACGCTAGGGTAGTACTCGGTGCTGATGGAGGCGAAGAGGCAGAGCCAGCTCTAAACCGTTTGACATGGAGCCTGGCGGTGGATGTCGCTGATGAGGATGCTGAAGGGAGTTCAGGACTGTTCTTGGCCATTGTTGTGACCTTTGAACGGATTCTGGGGGGCCGGGGGGCAGGTTCATTGCCAGGCAGCTCCGAACGAGATGGCTGGAGAGCAGGACTTGGTTGGCGCTTGCGCAGGCCAGGGCAGAGAACATCGGGGGAGGCAGCGAGCTTGCTGGGTCGCAATTCCGATGAGATAGATTTGACTTTGGACACGCTGGGAGTGCGTCGAAGGGCGCTGGAATTGACTTTGGCCCTGGGTCTTGTGGTGGTCAATGAAGTTGTAGGCGACGGAGGGCGGGAAGAGACAGCAGGCATGAAAGCACAAAATGGAAATGGATTGACCCTGAGACTATCTACTACATGTAGCTTTACTTTGATGCCAACACCTTCTCGACGACTTTTTCAATCACCTCGCGCAGCTGGCTGGACGAATCGTTGCGGAGCGCAGCGAGGACACTCCTCTCAACATATTTGCCGACCATGTCGACCTCGATGTTGACTCGTTCGTCCAAATACTTGTTGGCAAGGGTGATCTTTTCTTGGGTGTGTTTGATGAGCACGACGCTGAAGGTGTGTAAAGAGTCGTGCACGGCAGTGACGGTGAGAGAAGCGCCGTCAATGGCGACATAGCCCTTGTATACGATATGGTGGAACAGATCTTTCTGCTTGAGGCAGAGAGCGAAGTGGAGAGAGTCGCCGTCTTCGTATCTGCTCGCGATGGATGCAGTGGTGTCGACATGACCCTGAGAGCAGCAGGATGAGTGGGATGGGAGCCAGTGTAGAGACCGACTTGCCTGGACGAAATGGCCGCCAAAACGAGCATGGGAACCCATTGCACGCTCGAGATTCACGCCTGAACCAACACTGCGCGAGCCTGTGTCCCGTCAGGCGTCGTACTGCACGGCGATAAAACATGAGGCGCACCGAAAGTGGTCTTGTGCAGAGTCTCGTTGGACAGCCAGACCTGGAACCAGCCGTTCTCTTTGAAGAGATCAAAGTGGGTGACGGTGAGACAGACCCCGTCGACGGCGATGGAGTCGCCAATGTGGCAGTCGTCGAGGATCGGGTTTGCATAGGCGATGGCGAGGAGGCAGCCGCCGTCGTCGATGACCAGGGAGGAGATGATGCCTTTGTGTTCGATGAGGCCGGTGAACATGGCGAACCTGTCCACGTGACCATGCAAGAGAAAATGGCTGGGTATGTTATTTTCTGTTTTCTGCTCAACACAGAATTCTCTCACCTGTAGGTTGCATCGCTCTCTTCATGACTGGGTATGTTACAGAATTCTCTCACCTGTCCACGTGACCATGTATCGCTCTCTCCTCCAGTCATGGCTGGGTATGTTATTTTCCTGTTTTCTGTTGTCTGCTCAATGCTCCCTCCAGCGTTGCCTCCAAGGACACGCCTTTCCATCTCCCTCGCCGTCTGCCTCGTCGGCGCAGCAGGCCTCGTCGTCTCCGACTGTCTTGAGAAAAAGTACCCGCAGGCAGAGAAGAAATAGCTTGATTATAGTACATATCTACCACAGTGTCTGTCTATCAAGTAGCAGTGGGACGAGGCCTCCGTTGTTCAGCCATGTCCACCAGCGAAGACATGGTCGGATACCGATGCCCCTCCTCATTGGCAAGTTTGAATTCCCAGTCCCGTGTCGTCCAGTCCTGCACCAGAGTCTCTTCTCCACGTCCTCGCCAGCGCCCGCAGAACAGGTCACAGACAAACTTCCACCACGAGTCGAAAAAGATGATAGACAGGATGACAGTAGCAATGAGCCCCACGGTGATGATGCCGATTCCAATCACTTTCCATTGCGTCGCCTCTTCTGCCGAGGTCGTTGGTGCCTCTGGAACACCTGAGAATGTGGGTGCCATAGTGCTTGATATGGGTGCCTCGGATGTGGGTGCCTCGGACGACAGTGCCAGGGTGCTTGACGCCGTGCTGGGTGCTACGGTGCTCGATACAATCGCTGCTGAAGTGGTGCTCGTCGTTGCCGATATTAGAGTCGTAGTGCTATGGTATATATGCGCCGATCTCGTTGTTGCGGTGGCAGGGGCCAGGTCTGGGGGAGTGTCGGCGCCCAGGAGAGCAGCAAGGTCGCGGCTCTGGAGAGGGACGGCGGCGGCGGCGAGGAGGAGAGCGAGGAGGACGAGCGGGCGCATGTGGAGGATGATGATGACTAAGAAGGATGATGTATTTATGGGCTGTGTGCAGTCCCACGTTGTGTTGTGTCCTCTCTCGCCATGTCCAGCCGCGAGCCCATGTGGTTTTGTCATCAGGTATGTCCCCAGCCTGCTCCCAGCCTGTCCTCACCGTGCTCCCCAGTGTCGCGCAGAGATGCATCCGGTCATGGTCCGCCAGCCCCTGCCCTCCGAGCCCATCTCACCTCTGTACAGGTCCCCGACCCAATATGCTCTTCCTGCCGTGGCTCTTTTGTCGAAAAGGTCCTGGTCCTCGTCCCATGCCGTCTTCTCACTCACATCCAGAACACAGATCGAAGATCCTTCCAACGATCCACGCGACTACGGCAGTCCAGAGGACTTTGAACGATTCGATCCCTTCTTCTGTGCGTTTCCTCTCGGACTGCTTTTGTAGCTACTCACCTGCATAGTGAACCTGCACTCCTTCCTCAATCGCAGTTCCCAGCAGAATCAACAGCACAACAGCCCACCTTCACAGGTGTCCATCTCTCCCAGCCTACTCTGACACAGCCGCTGATCGTCTCTAGTCTAACCCCGGGTTAATCTTCCAAGTCAGGAGCTCTTCCGGTCCTCATCCGACGTCATTCATGATGGGCACTTCATCTCCTCCCACCGGTCCCCCTGGCTCTCCTCCGACCATGTCTGAGTACGTTTCTCTTGCGCACCTTTCTCGGCACAATTTTTGACTCCTTTCCATGTCAGATTCCTTCGCGGCATGGGTCCCCCAAATAGCCATCCCGGCCGTGGCCCTCAAAGAGACACTTCAAACATCAGTGGGCCCCTCTTTATGCAATATCTACTGTCTCTCTTTGGTCAGGCCGATCACCCAATGGCAACCATGTTCATGGGCGGAATGCCAGACAATGGGAGAATGGGCGATTATGTTTTCACCCAAGAAGGTGACTGTCGACCCCTTGATCAACTTCCTTTTCCTGATCTCCATTCAGCGTTGGATCAAATCATGACACAGATCATGGAAAACTCTAATTCCCACAGACCCGTACCAGCAACGGAAGAGATCATGCAGAAACTACCCCGCCAAGTCCTGGAGGAAGCAAGTGCGTCCATGTCTATTACATCCTCTCCAGCTCATCTTCTGCCCAGGCCCTCTCTTGTCTAGCGACTGTGCAGTATGCAAAGATCAATTCCAGCTAGGTACTGAGAATCCCGATGAACAGATTGTGGTTCAACTTCCTTGCAAACACTCCTTCCATCAACCTTGCATCTTGCCATGGCTCAAATCGTCTGGAACGTGTCCAGTGTGTCGGTATGCGCTCGTGCCCCAGCCAGACCACAATGCTCCAAGGAATAATCCAACTTCTCCATCCACATCAACGCCATTCGGTGCTGGTGGCGATCGTTCGAATCATACTTCCAGTCCATCTACAGCTCCTCGTGCAAGGTCACAGTCTCCTCGTTTCAGTCATCGTAGCCCAAGACCAAGCGGAAGACCAACACCAGAGCCATACCGAAACAGCACCACCATGAGGGACTTTGCGCCATTCTTCTTTCGGCATCTCCCTGGACCACGTGATCACGTTTCTTTGGCATCACCACCCAATACAACGCCCAATACAACATCTTCTGAGCCTCCACCCATACCTTTGCCTGCATCTTCCTCCTTTGAACCTACATCTGAATCACTGAGAACTCAGGGTCCTTCACGGAGACATATGCATCGATCAAGCATAGATTCGTCAGTCTCTTTCATCCCACGATCACAATCACACTCTGGGTACCAGCTACGAAACCAAAATTCGGGTGGGAATGGGAGCGGGAGTGGGAGTGGGAATGGGAGCGGAACACAGGAACAACGGCCACACGGACCACAACCACACGTTCCAGGAGATTGGTCGGATGATTTGATGGACTTGGATTGATTTTGTGTTGCCATCAGGGTAGGCTATAATTAGAAAAGATGTTGGTCTGTGTCCTGGTTGTGAGAATGTAAACTATACGCTAGTGTTTGTCAATTCGAGTATTATCTTTCCAATATCTATTGAGTTGAGAAAACGGGCGAAATGAAAACTCGTTGCAAATGCACGAGTCTCGTCTCAATTATTACTAAAGTGAAATACCCAATCCACCTTCGACACGAAAACAATCAACTAATTTCAGTGTAGTATTTGATATCCTAACGATATCTGGACGCTGTGGGATACACACATTCAGGACGGAAGCGACGATGTCGTGTTTTGTGAAATTGTTGGATAAAAAGACACTCTTTCGTTCTCGGTACAAATCGAATCATGGAAATGAGATGTTTTTATTTTAGGTTCCGAAATCGGCATTTATATTGCGAATGGCGTGATAGTCAACATCTCCACAAATGACGGCTCAAGCAACAAATTGACACACACACATATACAAAAGGATCTTCAGAAATGCAGATCTAGACACCTCAATCTATCACATCTTAATTGATCATGGACCTTGTGAAGTGAGTAGTCGCGAATCCAACAGAACCATCGGCAGAGTTGTAGGCCGAATAGTAACGCTCGAGGAACACTTTGCCGTTGATGAAATCTAAGCCTTCACCGCTGGGGCCACCAATATCACTGACAATGAGATAGACATTGTCGGGAGATCCTCTAATAACACTGTTGAGAGCTCGAGGCCAGATTTGAGCGTTGGGTGTCAACTCGTAAGTGACCTGGCCATTCATCAAGTGAGCTGAAATCACGTATTATTCTCCCAGAGAGAAAGAAAGAGGGCTTACACCGTTAATGGTAAAGAACAAACTCTCCAGGTTTTGGAATTGTGCCGGAGTAAGGAAAAGTAAACCTGTGACGGGATCTATAGCTGCACCTGTGGCTTGCTGATAGGAGGCGAAAGCATCTGAAGCAATAAGAATGAGCGTAGTCCCTGTGAATTTCCACGTTGAGCTTGGTTGGAGAGCGGGAAATTTTTTTTTACCAGTGTCAACGATACCAGCGGTGCTCGCCAAGATGGTGGTAGAGTAGCCGTAGCGAACGGACTGATCGATACCCCAATATAGACTGGCTGGTGAAGTAGAGGTGCGAGGACTGATATCTGACATGAGCGTTGAGTCGTTGTGAAGGACAGATGGGATCATACGCAAAGTTGATGGCTCCAGTGAGCTTGCTGGAATCAGTTCCGCCTGAAGTCAAAACAATGAACATGGATAGTTGTTCGATTTAAGGAAAGACGATTGACCCCATGTAATTTCACCGTCCAGGGATTCGAGGGTATTGCTCGGCTCGAAAAAGATCCCAATCATATATCTGGTGATGCTGCCATCGTTAAACAGATTGTCGGTCACGGTAGGTACGACAGAGTCGTTGGCTGGAAACAGCGTTCCTGAAAATAGCTGCATGAGCAACAAGTGACAGTCGAAATACAATAACAGCACCTTGCGTGAGATCGACAGGGCCGACGCTATAATCAACAGGATTCAGTCGATACTCGAAACGAGATTATACCGACGGAGCCCACCCCAAGATACCGTCTACGCCACCAAAGCCAAATACCTAGTTGTTATGATAAAAATGAGTATGATCACGCCACTTGAACTCACGACGGTTGCAACACCGATAGATTGTCCAGGAATAGTCAGCGTGCCGAGGGTAACAGTGTCCGTGTACTCGGTGCCTAAGATATAAATTGGCTAATCTTTCGAACTGCGCCGACAAACTGGCATACCTGCGCTAAGTCCCGAACCATAGAATACTTGCTAAAAAAAAAAAAAAAAAGAGCTTGGTGAATTATTCTACGAGAATCAACTGTACATACGAAGTTGTTTTCAGTCTGCACACTGGTTGGTGTTTGAACGTATGCACGCCCAGCTCCGATCCAAGTATTGGAACTAGAATGACCCGTTGATGCAGTTCAATTCATGTTAACAATGGACCCTTACCTCCCAGTGTCAATGATGAGATCGTCTGTGATAGAAGAATAATCAGTAATCTCATTGTCACTATTTAAACCAGAGCATACAGGTTGTGGGAGGAGAACCAACACCGACAGATGCGATGTAGTCTACTGCTTGGTTGTCAACAGGCTGGTTGACAATTGCCGCCTCTTCAGCAGTGAGCTCGCCCCCATCGATTGCTTTCGGATGGGCCTTCAACGCTATCGCACGTTGACGGTCATTATGAAGGAGGTTGCGTGCGCTCGTAGTGTTGACACGTCTCAAGCAGGGGAGCGTGATTGGGGAGTTGCGGACTTGAACAACTGGGCTTGCCGCCACGGTCAGAGCCAGCAAAAGCGCAGTAAGAATTGCAGTTGAGAACATTTCGCCTTCGAGCTGCTCGGACAACAGTCTTCGCGAGCTTTTTATCCTCGGCTGAACGCTGGCGACCACATAGACTCTCTAATCACTCTGTTCGGTCTGAGAATAGGGGGTATACCTTTGAACGGAAAGAGCCCTCCTGATGATGATGAAACCATCTGCTCCTTAGAATACGTGTTTGGGTCTAAAGTCCCAAGGACAAGGACATCATCTTAATGAGGCTTCATGAGACAAAACTGAGCCGATAAGGACAAAAACAATTTGTGCTCACGAGGTGCTTCGCAATTATTAGAATCCTTCCACACATGCGCGGAGGCGCCTCTCGAGATCTCGAGAAACAGCCTTGCTGTCGCTCTAGAGAACAAATTTTGATCACTGTTTAGGTATGATGGATGATGGACGAGAGGGTCCACGTATTCTTCAACTAGTGATACGTCGATATTCAATCCTATTAAAATAGATTAACACACCCCTATCAGCGGAACAAATTACCCTGTCCATATGTCTCCATTATCGTAAAGTGTTTCGGTTCCATCTTCATCCGGTCAGAACTATCATTCATTAGTCCATCCTACGGTGGCCACTGAGGTGAGATACAATTAGTCATATCTTCACGGACAAGTACTCATTTGCAGATTTACTGTTCTATAGACAGTCGTCCGCCCTTCGTGACCACTGAGATTTACTGTTTTATAAACCCCATGCCCTGTGTATGAGTACGACTCGTCTTTCCATGACACCTGATCAATGTAGACCCAATGGGAATTTTACCTTCCTGGTTATGCTTTTTCTCACTGACAAGTCTCATGCATAGAATGGCGAACACAATGTAATTGTATTGGGAACGGTACATGAAGCCTTCCTTGGTCGTCACTTAAGCGAAGCGGACCTTTTCACCTGGACGACCCTCGGACAGGAGAACAACAGCCTGAAATTTGAGATCATCACCAAAAACCAAGGGCCGAACTAGTGCAATTGACGTACATATTTACCACTAATCTTCCAACCAGGTTCTACTTGATCCAATTTTTCTGCCATTTCATCTCCTTCGGAACCTAAACCAACGACTACGTCACTTTTGATAGTGCGTAGACTTGCAACTCTGGGGGCTCCGGCAGCATTTGCCATAGGGCCAATGGCAACATCAAATGGAGTACTTGCTGGGGCGGCACAATCATACGTCAGCTTACGATGATTAAGATCGCCCTTAAAAACTACGAGGTCTGAGCGTGATAGATGGAGGAATAAATCAGGTGCTTCCGAATGCAGGTCCCAGTAAGTATACCCGGTACACCAGAAGGGATGCTGTTCATAAACCCATACACCCTCTTTTTCATATTGCTGTATAACGCTATGTGAGTCGTTGGTCTCATTTCATGAAACGGGCAGACCTTCCACCTTGTGCCCAAGCGACGAAGAGACTCAATTTCTTGTTCACTCGCTTTCGGGAACAACTGGCCATATACCATGGTATTTAGCAACCAATTCCAGTCCTTCTTGGTTACGTCGGAGACAAACCAAGGATACCGTTTACCATGGAAGCGAACCTGCTTAGCAAGGCCACTCTGCAGCAAAAAGTCGGCTGGGTACGAGCTTCTCATGAGCAAGAGCAGTGCAGGTAGAGCGCCACAAACCATAGACCATGTCACAATACAACTCGAAGCCTGCATTGTCAAGTACAAAATCAATTCGGCCACCTGTTTTCTCTCGCAGATCTTTGACAGTCGCCCAAAGACGATCCAGATCATTACCCAGAATGTTCTTCTCGGTTGCTGCCAGGTGATCACCTCCTGTTGATTGCAGGGCCTTGATTTGTTCTTCAGTCATGTTGATGAGGAGCGACAGATCTGTGGAATTTCCCCACAGACAAACTGACACAAATGAAAGACGAAATCTGATTCAAGAAACAAAGACAGTCACCTTGAGTCAATTCTAAGAACATGAGACGCTCAGCCTCTAGCTTTTCCTCAGGAGATAGCCCCTCTGTGATTTTGAATGGTTCCGCAAATCGCATAGACAATTCAAAGACAGCGTCAGCCGAACGCGAGAAAGTATCGCACTGCAAGTATCATTAGCAATGAATAATGGGAAGTATCAAATTTCGTACCTTTTGTCGATAAAAGACGTCGTAATTCTTCCAGAATTTGCTGACGCTGAAACACTCATGCAACCGACGGTACTTATATGCTTCTGCGAATAACCAAGGAGCATTCATGAAATCTTTCCCTGCGAAATGTTAAGTGGACAGCTATTATCCTTTCAGTCAGTCAACCTTGGAAATACTTTGCAATTTCTTTGTTCCACAAGGCAACGTCGGCTTCCCCATCATCAACGATAGGTCGCAGCTTTGCATTCCCGCTGAGGTCCGTCATGAGCTCCCCCATGCGCTCAATGCTCTGTGACAAGTCAACAACCTCTTCTTCTTCAGCCTGGTCATTAAGGGTACGGATGGCATCTTCAATGGCTTTGCCAAGAATCGTAGGGAGCCTGGATTGCATAGTTGCATGAGCGAATGAGTATTCATGATAACCCCGATAGGCAGGCCAGGGTGGGTTATTGGGATCAACCTACTGAAATGAGACGAAGTGACGAAATTGACATCGAAAGCTTACCCTTGTAGGAGTCCTTGGCCAAGGTGCCTTGATATCTGTTTTCTTGGGCAAATGACCAAGATGAAGAGTAACACGAGAGGGAGCAGACATGATGAAGCGTCAAAAGTTCCAGATCAGCTACGAATAAGTGGGGGAATATATGATAGGGGTAACAAGAAAGATGGTACAACAAATTTATAGGCGTTTCTGGTAAGTGACTTATGATGCAAGGTGCGAGTATTTGCCGATTCCTTGTGCTTGACAGACAGAAGAGATGACATCATAGTATCTATTTTGAAAGAATGCTGCTCCACTCCCATGATCGGTCATGGTCCTGCCTCACCGGTATGCACGCACTCATATCCCTAGATACCAGACTTGACTGTTAGATAAACTTTGTTCCAGAAGATAGTGTTAACCTTCTGAGATTCTGATGAAACACTCACAGACACAGTAAGGCTGGAATATTAACAAAGGACCATTGTGGAGATGCTCAATCTCACGCGGGTGAGTGTTTAAGCTCAGTTCGAGTCATCTCTTACTCTAGGCTATCTGAAAATCCGCCGTAGATTCTAGCCACGATCAGAGAATGCATTGATGAAATATGAGAAAGAGTGTGGTACAATGATTCTAGTCAAGTAGATCGAACACCATAGAGTAGGGTGCTCAACATCACATGATATGCGTCCAACTCTACCACGTGATCAGTCGCGTAGCTGCTATTGAAAGTTTCAACTTTCTCTCCGCAATGTCGGTATTGAAGATTGGAGCTGACGATGTTTCTGAGCAAACTCAACGATTTAAGGACAGACTTGCCAGCAAAGGCAAGCATCATGCTTCATATTGGGAAATAGGAACTAACCAAACTATTAGATGGTGAAATTGCTAACCAGCAAACTAATTTGATGAAGCAAGCTATTGAACTTAAGGACCTCAGGGAAAGCTTGACTGAAGCTCTTCAAAAAGTATGTGCTGTGTGAGTGGTACTGACCTATATTTACGTCAAATAGCTGGCCGTAGAGGACGAACGAACCCTGCGTTTGCAAAACGATCTTACTCAATGCAAAAATGACCTACGCAACGAGAAGAACATCTGCCATAATCTTCAAGCCTCCCTCCAAACTGCCAACAGCAAGCTCAAGGCAAAAGACAAAGAAACAAGTGACCTGGAAGCCACTCTGGAACGTGTTTCCAGCACCTCAAATGACCATTATATTCGCGGGAGGAAACTAGAGGAAGAGAAGACTACTTTAGAGGGTCGAGTCCGGGAGCTGGAATCAAATATCCGGGAGCTGCATTCCGTTAATAAGACGTCCAGTCGCCGTCGTTCGTCTCGATCTTCATCTGCCTCACACAACGACCTGATAATCAGGGCTATGGAGAAGGATATCAGAGAATTGCACGATATGCTTAGTGGAAAGGAGTCTCAGATGCAAAAATCACGAGAAAAGTTAACTCATGTTCAGGATGAGCTGTTGCGGGCGGACAATGAAAGGCTTGCACAAGAAGCTAGTCACAGATCGCAGGTCGATAACTTACAGTCTTTATTGATGGAGAAGCAAGAGGAGCTGAATTACCATAAGGAGCAAGATGGGGGCATGAAGCGAGAAATGGAGTTGCTGCAGAGGATTGAAGAGGATGACGCCAAGATTGCTGCTCTAGAAGCATCACTCCGACAGTCAAATTGTGACAAACACCTGAGGCAAAAACTCCAGAACATGGAACAGCGATTGAAGGCTGAGACGGAAAAGGTGGCAGATTTGAGGGCGCGAAGCATCGATCTTGAGCGGGAACGAGAGGACGCGATGAATGAACTCCAATGTTATCGAATTCAGACTCAGGAAATGGAGCGTGTTTTACAGGAAAAGCAGGATCAGCCTGACAGATTGGTCAAAGAGCCGTAGGCAACATTTCCCCCTCCATTAAATTATTCTCACTTCATTTTAGGATAGAGCTGAATCCTGATGATGGCCAAGGGTATTCCTTAGAAAACATGAATCCAGCAACCATTGGCGAAATAGATGTCCTTCATGTCGCCAAGCTCCTCAATGCCATTGAGCGTTTGCGGGAAGAGCGCGATGGTCTCAGTCGCGATCTACAATTTCTTGAGACGGAGCATAAATTCACAGTCGAAGCACTGGAAAAGCGGTCGGTTTCTAGTGCCTTGCCTTTAGATCACAACCAAACTGAATCGAACGGTGGGGTCCATCGGATTGCCCTGCCAAGAATTATGACTGATTTGTCTATATAAGGCGCTGGAAGCCTCGTTTGTATAGTGCCTGCGTTGGCAGTTGTCGTTTCAAGGTTACAGACTCGAGTTGACCAATCCCAGTCACAATTATCCAAAAGCATTGAACGCGAGGAACACCTTGGTCATCGTGCTCAGGCTGAATTTGATAAATACTCGGCACTACAGGAGGAACATAACAAGATTATCTACCAACTCAAGAAATCGGAAGAGAGGAATGGGACTTTGGAAGTAAAACTTGTCTCAATTGCGGGTGAGCACGATGATCTTGAGTCGCAACTAGAAGAAAAAAAGAAAGAGATGAAGTTCTCACAAAAGATCTCGCAAGATCATCTCGATCAAATCAATGAGAACCTAAAAGAAGTCTCAAGAACCCTTGAAGTTGTCGAGTCAGAGCGTGACTCTCTAGCTCTCCAGGTTGCTAATTTGACAGTAGACTTGGAGGCTGCGCAAAATGAGTTGACAAGTGCTGAAGAACGATATAAAGCGCTCCAAGCTAATAAGCTTTCCCCCATGTCCTCAAGCGAAGCTACGCATACCCTTCGTAATCAGATCGTCGAACTCGAGGATCGCGTTTTGCGTCGCAACGAACAAATTGGCATACATCAGCACGATATACGCCGTCTGGAAACCAACCTGAAGTTACAAGAAGAGATTATAGGAGAAATGACACTCGAGTTTGAGACTCTTACCACCCAGAATGAGGCGATGCTGGAGGATTGTGCGGATGCGAGGAAAATTAGAAACAAGGCGCTGTTGCGGGTCGAGTCACTGGAGGAAGAAGTGGAACTACTGGAGTCCAAGTTTGCTAGCAGTGACCAAGCCCTCAAGACGCTCATCTGTCTACTTGTTGAAACTAGGAAAAAGTCTCCATCACGCTACCAGGTCGCTGCCCTTGAGAACCAGGTCAAGAATTCGCAGGAAAGATGCGTTGTTTTGGGAATTAATCTCGATGAAATTCGTCTGTCAACTACGCAAGAGACGAGACAGGCTACTATTGTCCTAGCTATCAGTCAACTTGAGCTCAGGAAAGTCAACAACCTTGCTCGACGATTACTAGCCGAAAAAGCCACAGTCATACATGACCTCGCCTTGGCCAACGAACAAATTAACGAGGAGCATGCTACAAATCGACGATTAGAGGACGAATGCGCTTCTCTTCGTCATGGTTCCTCGTCTTCTGTTGTTGAACTCGCCAATAATTCGTCCGAGTATGAGGCCGAGATCGACACACTGAAGAGGAGAATATCCGAAGTTGCCGAAGAGAATAGCCATATTCAAAAGCAGCTTATTGATTCATCAGCACGTGTAGAGGAAATGCAGCAAGAGAAAGAGGCCCGGTTTGTGGAATATGAAAAGGCTCGGTCTCAGTTAGCCCTTGTTCATGAGGCAGAGGTAGAAAACTTACGAGAAGAATTGTTTACGGCTACCACCACACTAGAAGCAGAACGCACGGATTGGGCTGTATCTAGACAGGAGCATCAAGAGGCATTATCGCGGGCTCTGTCCCGGATCAATGAACTTGAGATGCAAGTGGGCGATTTGAATGATGAGGTTGCGCGCCTTTCTGTCATTGTCCAGGATCTAGAGATGAAGAAGGACAGTGCTGCAAGGGGGTCTGATTCCCTTAGGACAGAACTCGATGCTCTAATACAGGAGAGTGAGAACATCAAGCAGGTGCAAGTAAATGTGGAAGATGCCAATCGACTCCTTTCGGAGAAAATTTCGCGCTTGCAGGAGGAACGAGAAAACCTCGTGAAAAACCTTGTGGCCCATACCGATAAACACCAGGAGTTTGAGTCACTCAATCTACGATTGGAATCTCAAATTACCGAATTGACCGACTCAGTGGAGGACAAAGCTCAGGAAGTCCAGCATCTCACCAGAGAACTTGGTGTGGTGACACAATGTTTAAGAGAAAAAGAACGAAGTCATGCTGCCGAAATACAAGCCGCATCGGTTGAAAGTGAAACTGCTCATGCACGTCTTCATGCGTTAGAGCAACAGATTGAGAGGCTTGCTAGGGAAACTGAAGGCAATCAAGCAACACTAACCAAGAGCAATGAGGAAAAGGAGCATCTCCAAGAGTATAACACTGACCTAGAAGCCCAAATTCAGAAGTCTCTCTCGTACACAAATGCACTTGAACGTCGAATCTACGAGGGGTGAGTCTATTGATTGACAATATCTCGATGGCTTGATCACAATTCCAGAGAGTCTGCACTAGAAGCACTTAAGATGAAACTCGGTAACACTCAGACTGAGCTCTCTCGAGTAGAAACGATCTCCAGAACCTCCGAGATCAACTTGAGTCTTCAAAGTGCTCAATTCAAGCGCGAGCTAGCTCAACTTCAAGACAAGCTTGTGGAACTCGAATCGCGACATCTCGAGGATGCCCTCGTCGACCTTGAAGAGAAAAACAATGAGATGGAGAAATTGCTCAGAGCAAAATGTACTGAGATTGAGGAGAACGATGATCGTGCACTAGAGTATGTTCTTCTGTACTGACCTTGGGTGACGACAGGCTTAGCATTTATCTAGGATGTTGAAGGAAAACAAGAAGCTTTTGAGCAAGGTGGAGTCATTAACCAGAAAAGTTCAGAATCTCCAAGCGAAACTTGCTACGGCAAAGAACACAACAGTCAACACCAAAGTAGTTGCAGAGGTGTCCCCAATAGCTACAAATCTCCCTCCAAAACAAAACTCTTATCCTCCCTCACAAACGCCAGGAATGCAAGAATTGCAAGAGCGGAGCAGTCGTCGTCGATCATCACGCTTGTCTACCGGGACTGTTGTTTCAGTTTTAGCTGACAAACCACCAAGCGCCTCAGTATCTAAATCATCAGCGCCATACGATACATCTCGTCCATCTACCACCACTCTGCGACCGGAAACGCCGGAGAGACCGACACTGGCCTTCAAAGTTCGTACACCAGGACAACCACGGGCTCAGGAGCGCACTACAGAACCTCCATCTTCTGTGATAGGAGTCAAACGAAGGGCACCCGAGGACTTCGAACATCCTGGGACAATACCACCACAGGGTTTTACTATAGAAAGCCTTCCAAGTCGAGTTAATGAGAGTACCACGCCCAGGGTTCGCAGGATGATGGGAAATCTACAATCCGGTTTCACCCCGACACGCAACAGAGTCCCCCAATCTTCCAAGCACCCAATTACAATTCTCTCGACACCGTTGATTCAAGATGTTACAAATAGTCCACGGAGTAATGCCCCTTCCAATTCTGCAGCCAAGGAAAAACGAAGTTGGCTGGGAAAAATACGTGGCACATCTACTCAGGCCTCAACCAGACCAGCTTCCCGGCAAATCACTGCATATGTAGAAGGGATTCGCAGACTTTAGGAAGACTTAGGCAGTATATACCCATTATCTTGTTTCTTATTATTTTACAAACTCCCTGCACTGTATACTAGATACAAAGTTTACATCAGTTTGATCTTGATTTGATCTTGCCCTGTAATGACCGTGTCAAAATTTGTCTTGATTTGTCCTTTGACTGGCTATCCGTGTCTTTTCTCCTGGGACCCCAATTTGTCAATTTTACCAGCTATCAAAGTTTTGCAGCCATGTTTCTGAAGCATGATGGCTGTCCTGATTTATCTCTGTCCGTGCGGGATGCGACTGATTGGAAAATTGGGATATTGAAAGATATCGAGTTCCCACTTGACATCACCATCGTTACCTTTGACCCTGTCTCTTGCTTACTTGCCATAGGTGGCTGCCACTTATCTTTGCCACAATTTTCAGTCTCTGAAGCATCTTTGAAGGCACTGCTCGAGGATTAATACATCTTCATGGTGGTCCAGGTGTGGTAGCTAGGCTCCTATTGCCCGAAGCTCTTCCTGTGCGGTTCCTTCAGTTTGGCCTGTTAACTGAGAGGCTTGTTTGCATAGGTAAAAACCTCGCCTTTCCCGCTGGCCTCTCACAACTTCTTTTATTCACTCAGACAGCAGTCATTACTTACACGTATGGGACCTTTCACCGATAGGAGGCCCAAAATACATGGCCAAAATTCAATGGGACCCTATAACGTACGCTCTTCTGATCGCTTCATATGCTCTTCTAGTCATGTATCTACCATCCAGATTCATGATGCTTTCACCCTCTCACAACCACGTTAGTAGTTGTATATAGAGAGTAGAAACTTCACGACTGAGCAGAGTAGATATTCATCTCCCTGATCAACGGGGAAGTGAAGTCCTTCGATCTCGCCTGCATGCAAAAATCACCCTATGCCCTTCCAAACATGTGGCGGCTCTACGAAGAGCAGAGACTGAAAACAGGGTTCCCGCTTCCATACACCCACAATTCGTCCGTTTCGTTAGTACCTGTTGTCCCGGCCTACTAACTCAATTATATGTAGTACGTGCCAACCTGTTGAGTTGGTGCACCACCCTCGAAATCTCAACCTTTTGTTTATTGCATATGAAGGTTTCTTAAATATACCATTCTCGCGTGTCCAGATCCTCATCTATGCATGTAGATGGTATTGTCTTGATGGACTTGGTAAACGTGCCTGTTGTAACATCTTCTATATACTTAAAGGATGTCTGACATGCAGAAAGACCGCAAAGCTATTCGTAATTTTGATCTGGTACTTCCTCCGGGTGCTCCTGGTGGTCAAGGATATGGTTCTCAGGTCTGGAGAAAATCCAGTCTTGCATGCCTCGTCAATTGATGTTGATACCAGGATATCTTGCTACCCCGCCGATCATCTGTTACCTGTATTGCTATTCATCCAGCCGGACATTTCTTTGCTGTCGGACACACTGACGGTTCGATCGCTTTCTGGGCCTCAGAAAATTCTGAGCAGCCAATCCTCGTTCGGACCTTGGATGATCTCGATGTAAATGTAGTCGACCCCGAAGCGCTTGAAGCCCATCTTGGCAAAACTACAGCTCGAGATCTACGTCTGAGAGAACCTATATTCAAAATATGTTGGAGTGGGTTTGAAAATCTGCGAGGAGAAACTGCCTTGACAGTGTTGGGTGGCACTGAGCCAGACAAAGGTTTTGGGCTGAATGTCCTTTGGTTTCCTGCATTTAACCCTGAAGACCTTCATACAACCTCTTCACTCGTTGAAGAGGATGGACTTCATTTCATGCTCACTACTATCCGACAAACCCTCGCAGAAATGAAGACTTACCACTATTCCACTCACACATCTATTCAAGACTTCTACCTTGTTCCTCACAACAGTCCTCATTTCAACTGCACATACAATCCTTACGCTATCCTCATACTCTCGGAAGTCGGCTCAGATGAACGTCTTCTCGAAGCACGAGAGTTTCCTCCAATTGAATTCACTCTTCAGCTACGACAATCACAGATGGCAAAGGCTTCACAGTCCAAGGGTAACCAGCTTGACCTGGATTCTATACTTGAGGACTTATCACTTGCTAGCCTCCCACAATCAGCAAGTCTTCCATACGAATTTTCTGGAGGTAAATTTACTAGAGATGCATATAAGATGCAAGTTGTTCCGAAAGATGTTTATCAGGATCTTGTTGGCTCCGCAGAGATGAAATGTATGAAACCCAGAGTTAGGCTATCGGCGGGCTGTGCAATAATGAAATCTTCTCTCGAGGGGCCAAGAACGAAGGCAAGCTAACCTGGTAGTCTTAACAGCTTTCTCTCATATTTTCTCCCCGTAGAATCACATTCACCGAGTCCTCGTTTGTGCGAACAGAGATTTGACAGTCAGCTTCTATGACTTCAGCGACCAACTACAAGAGACGCACAATAATTCTCCCCTATCACATGATTTTCCGGAAGCGATTGATCCACTTGAATTCGATGTGCAGGCCGTTCTGGATGTCATTGACGGTGAGCATCGTATCGAGGGGTCGAGAAGAACTATTACCGCAGTACACTTCGTCTCTCGGACACAAGAATGCGTGATCGCACTCAACACTGGGGAACTGCTTGTCTACCACCCCAAAAACGTCCAGACAGCTCAGCAGATTAAAGAAGTTCACGATTTAGAATTGCATTTACTAAAAAACATTATGGTTGAGCCGTGGAAGAAACTTGCTCCATATTTCGCTTTCAGTAGGATAGAAAAAGAAACAATTGTATCCATTGCAGTTTCAGAAATTGGTAAGTTGACATGTTTGCATTTGAAGACCTTGGCTAACTCCAGTCAAAGGTTTTGTCGCCACAGCTTATTCTGATGGTACTTTGTACGTTATCGATTTGCGAGGGCCCACCCTGCTCCATAGACCTACAAAACCGAGACGGCAGTCTTCAAGATCATCCAAGCATTCATTCAGTCTCCATCATATTGTTGATTTCACTGCTGAAATTGATACAATTGCTTCCTTGACTTGGACTATCAGTCCGATAGACGATGGTGAAGGATCTCGTTTCTCCATATGAACGTTCAATTTACCATTGAAGGTAGACCCAAAACCTTTACTACGGTTGATTGCTATCCGCCTTTCTGGGAACAAAGATGTCTATACCATTTCGCAGTCTCATGAAGGTTTCAAATTCGAAGGTCCAGTAACCTTCAACAAGGTGATGCCGAACCCTCTCCCTAACGGGACTTTTGTTGTCGATGCCAAAACCGGAGCATCTTGTAAGGCAGACAGACAGCGTTTTATGGATATGCTACACTTCCACGAGAAAGAAGTTGGACAAGTGGTTCTTGTCGCGGCCGGGATGAAAGGAGCGAGGAGTTTCCTTAATATTACCGGTGAACGTATTGGAAAAGCAGAATGGAGCACCAAATCCGGAGCTGTGATCGGTGTGCAAATTGTCGAACACTTAGGTTGATACACAGTACTGCCGCCTTATCGTATGCTGACACCACCGGGCCAGGCTCAAGTGCTCTTGTTGCGCTCACTAACAGCAACACGGTGCATATGTATTCTCTGCCTTGCTTGGAGCATATATGCAGCACTCTGGCGCCTACCACCCTTTTCAGGTATTTATATCAAACATCGTCTTCTTGATATGACGGATCTTCTCCTATACAGTTCAACAAGTATTGACGAGAGTGGTCATTTCATCAATTTTGACGTCCGTGTCGCCACTGACCTGGTGCAATCATCTACATATGGAACTCTGTTCAATTTCTCTCGGACAGAAGATTCCCCACTTGTCGATCTCACAATTAATAAGGGTAGAATACCTTCTCAGCCTCAACCTGTTCTTATTGGACCGTCTTCCTTCCGTTCTTGGTTCCAATCTAGCCGAACTATGTCGGGTCAGCAGATCGATGAATTGTGTAGGTAATGTCTGTGGGACCTTGTCGCTCGATTACTCATGCGCATCGATCAGTGGGGGGTCCACAGAGACCTGAGCCCGTCATGCGAACTCGAGACAAGCTGCAGCAGAAAGATTTCGAGGATTCAATGGTCGATCCTGGCACCTCGTTTACAGCACTCGTTCGGCCAAATTTATATACCCAGTTAGCGACCACTATGAATGAAAGAGGGTGCTCAATGCGCTTTTTCGTCATTGAAAGTCTGAACTGATTGATTCACAGGCAAATGCTCGGAAGTCTTGAGGAAAGCTTCAAGTCCATGGAGCAAGGGAGCAAAGATATGCTCTTACAGGTAATCAGACTTCTAACCTGTACAATCACGACTTAATTTTATTTTGCAGGCAAAGAAACTGGCTGCACAAAGCTCGACAAAATCTTGGTTTGGATTCTAAGAAACTGCGCTTTGACTAGTAAACGTACGCGCTACATTTATCACATCATTCAGTTCTTGTGAACGAGTGATTCAGTCAAGTTCGCTGTTATCTTTTTCCGTTCTTCATTCAACATGCCCAGAAATCCATCGTCCTTGGATGCTGATTTATGGTGATTCCATTCCTCAGTGTGGGTCTTAACCTTGTTTGAATCATCGAGTGATATGGTAAGAAGAGAATTCAAGGTCTAGCGGCAAGTTCATACAAAGGCAAACCCCACCAGATGTTTGGACGGACCTTTGTAGGAGAAGTCTTGGGATTACGATAATACGAGACATCTTGATCAATGAGAATGGTATTGGGCATAACTGAGGGTGGATTCTCTAACAACCTGAAGTTCTGGATCTCGGCCCGAGGGAAAATCTGAGGCGGTAACAATCATCAATGCTTGTAGAAACAGCGAAGAGCTGACCTTGGCCAGCCCAATAAATTGAGCCTCAATGGACTTTGGGCCTTTAGCAAGTCCTACAGGATCGTGGAAGATTGCATCATTGGCATATATATTGAATGTATTCTATCATGGGTCAGTTACAGGGATGAGAGGGAACTAATATATACACTACCTCCTTGGTTGAACAAGTATACATCTAGATGGTGAGATCAGTAGAATCCAGATAAATTTGCAATGTCTACCTCCCGGATAGCCGTGATGACTGGCTGCTCATGGCTATGAATAAGGCGCTCCCTGAGTGCTTTCGTTTCTTCGGGCTTGAGACCAGTAGCGTTCGTGGACATGGTACGAGCTCGAAATGCCGCGGTAAGGATGCGTGAAAGGTGTTCTTGGCAGAGAACGGACATTAGAGTGCCTTGATACCTGCACCAAGAACGTAGGTGTCTACGTCATTGACTCCATGATCGTTTTTCTTCTCATTTGCGAACCGGTCGTTTATATATATTGGCACGTGACTGCGTCGCTCTTTGGCCGGTACAGGATACAGGTACTTCCCATGACCACCTACGACAAAGTACATAGACAGTGCCGGACACTGGAAAATATCTTTGACTCCAAGCTTACTACGTATGCTCAGTTGGCAGCCACTATTGCTCAACCCAATCAGGATGTAGAAGCAACAGGTTCAAGCAATCGTTGGAAGGATTTGGAGCAGGAACTGGAGGACCTTTTGTCAGAGGTATTATCTCCTCGGGCTCTTTTTGACAATCACTAACTACAGCAATTACTAGTTAGAGGATCTCAACGAGCAACTGTCGATGTTGGCAAGTAATCCAGATACACTGTCAGCCTCGATGCTTCGGACAATACAACGACACCGAGAAATATTCCAGGATAGTTCAAGAGAACTGCGGAGGACGAAGGCATGTTACCACTATCCTTCCTTTGGTCCTCAAATGCTCAATCCTTCATAAGGCTAATGTTCATACCGCATTGGACAAAGCCAATCTTCTGTCTGGTGTGCGAAATGATATTGAGTGCGTTGAATTTGATACCATAAGAATGCACAATGACGTTCGATTTAGTGCCTACAAGTCGTCTGCGGCAGACTCATTACTGGCAGAGAGGGGGCGAATAGACAACTCGCACCGGATGACAGACGACATCTTAGCGTGAGATCCTTCATCTCGTCATGTTTATGATGTTCACGATTTAGCAGTCAAGCCTATGAAACGCGCTCCGAATTTGTTCGTCAAAGAACAGCACTCTCCAGAATCAATGTCACAATGGTCACAGTCATGAGTGCGTATTTGTCATCAAGTCCCCAATATCAAGTTCTCATCTTCGTTCAGACAAGATGCCTGGTGTCAATAGTCTTGTTTCGATGATTAAATCTAGGCGACGGCGAGATTCCATTATCCTAGGTGTTCTGATTGGCACTTGCACCATTATCTTACTCACGTACTTGTGGAACTGAGGTACGGCATAGTTACTATTCGTGTGAGCTTTGACTTGGCCCGCCAACGGCCTCTGCACTATGATGAATCCAAGCCATAGTGACTGTGTATCTGGTCACATCTGTGTACACTTCGACAAAAATGATGTCATTGTGGCATAGACCAAAAAACCGCTGGAGGCCTGTAATGGTGCAGTATATCTGTAACCGACAGCGCTGTTTTCGAGGAGATGAGCTATGGTATTATTCTATTTACTTTGTACTGTCTGGATGGAGGAGTATGATTTCCTTCACAAAACCTCTCCCAATTCTCTTTCAAGCGACGAACCACACCTCGCTCTTCTTCTAGCTTTCCCGACCACGTTGTCTCAAGTGTCAGTTGTTTAACTTCGGCGATAGTCTTCGTAATATCCCATGTCTGTGATGTACTCATGTTGATATCGTTATAATCCGACTCAGCTAGGATCCTGTCATCGGCACAGGCAGCGATCAACGTCTTGTACCTCGGTGATTTGCCATTGGCAATTGTTGAAAGTGAAATGTAGATGTTGGTATGCCTTTCCTGTCCAGGGATCAGACTGGTTTCCTTGCAAAAGTCATTCGTACCTCAATACTTCTCCAAGTTTCTGAGCTAAGAGCACAACTATGCAAATTCACACTGATACGATAGAATGAATCTCCGTGCTTTTTTGCAAGTCGATTTAAAAGATCCACAGTTGCTTGCTGAAGGTGGACACTATGGATACTGACATTACGTTTGAGTTCAATAGCGAGGTCTAACTGAGCTTCAAGAATGGTGATTTGGTGGTCAATCGGGACGGTGAAAGGCGTGTAGCGGCGTGGCCTTTCGTGGAAATCATAAGGGACACGAAAGGAACGGTCCATTCCTACTTCGCCAACCATAGCGTTCGGAAAAATACTGAGATTGTGACCTATCTCTTCGAGTATGTCATTTAAAGATCGTGGCAGAGGTAAAGTCGGAAGAATGTCATCAAAAATAGTCCGATGTTCGAGCGTAATTGTTTTCTGCACATCCAGGAAGAGTCTACGATAGTGATCTTCCTTCGGTAGCGATGGATCAAGTGTGATACAATGAGAAAACCAAGGATGATATCCTACGATTGATAGAGAAATCAAGGGTTGAATCTTCAACTTCAAGTATGAAGACCGTCACGTAGATGGTATCGCACCGAAACAGGGAACCACCTTGGAAGGATATGACACTGCTAGATCTCTCACTAAAGCTTGGTCTTCCGTTCGGCTCGCCATCGCACAGATGGTGATCTGCAGTTCTTCCATTGTCCTTGACGAAACAGGATGTGTATCTGTCGGGTGACAATGCACATCAACGAGATGCCTTAACACACCGCTTGGTGGTAGATTTGTCATAGGCGATAGGGTTCTGTCTGCACAGGGAACAGACAAAAAGGATCCAGAACAGTAGCGTCAACGAACCTCCGGCTGTGGTAGATGTATGTATGCGTGTCAGATCTAATTTTATACAAGCTGTGCCAAGTGCTTTCATCAACCAATTGAGAGAGGAACAAGAGTCCAACCATGTCACTACTCTCGGCAACCGTGAATATAAGGTGGGCTGGCAATCGTACTTCAGAACACCCACAATCATATGCGATATAATGGCCCACCGACATCTTCGAGAAGGGACATGCAGCTATTTGCTGTAGGTCTCTTTGCCAAACAGAATTTAGAAATTCTCGACGCCAATTGTCAGTTACATGTTCCGCTTGAGAACCTTATCAAAATTTCGTCCCATGTCCTCCCATGCTCACCTAGATGCATCTCCTCCTCTCTATAACGGGCCTCGGGAACAGCTTGATAAGGCCGTATTCCACAAAACTTTGAAAGTCCTCGCTGCACGAGTACCTCCGAATAAAACTGGCCAGTTTCTGAAGGCGCAGCCTCTCAAAGGGTATGTTGTTTGGCATCAAAATCACATTGGGTTTCTCATCATACAATAAAGAACCCTTATGAACTTACCAAAAGTGCGGGGTGTATCTTCAGATCCAGAGAACCCGAACGGGGATCGGTTGGTTCTTTTACGAATTTCGCACACAGGTGGAAGCTTTTACAAGACATTTTAGGCGCAAGAGCTGATCTTTTGCAAGATAGTTGACATTTCCCCTGAAGCAAAGGAATACATCGATAAAGAGGCTCATGGACTAACAGATTTCAGAATTGATCTGGATTATGACTATTGGACGGCCGGTGAGTCCGCCGACATTATCGTGGCTTCATTCTGAATACATTTAAGATGAAATCATGCAACAAGTCTTGCCCACAGAGTTGCGAGAAGGTGCACCAAGCGGTTTTGCTATAACGGGTCACATCGGTAAGCTATCTCTTTCAGCACCCATTTCCTGCTGATCTCACCTGATCCTTCAGCTCATGTTAACCTTTTGCCTGAATACCTCCCCTACAAATATCTCATTGGTCAGCTAATCCTTGACGTGGGTATTCTAAATATTCCTTGGCCTAATTGTTCAGTGCATTTCACGCTGATATATAGAAAAATAAAAAAGTTCGAACTGTCGTCAACAAACTAGATAACATCGATACACAGTTCCGATTTTTCAAAATGGAGGTCATTGCTGGAGAACGGGACTTTGTCGTTGAACACGTAAATTTCAGTCCTCACGTTGTTTATCGCGACTGACGTCCTGTAGCATGAATCAGATTGTCGATTTACTTTTGATTTCTCGAAAGTATACTGGAATTCAAGACTTCATACCGAACATGAGCGTCTAGTTCGGATGTTCAAACCTGAAGATGTGGTGGTAGATGTTTTTGCAGGAGTTGGCCCTTTTGCCATTCCCGCTGGACGGAAAGGTTGTGCTGTCTTGGCGAATGACTTAAATCCTGTCAGTCATACATACCTGGAAAAAAATGTGCATGATAACCGGGTTAGTTTCGTTTTTTTATTGGACAAGCAAAGACTCATCTCGATTCGAGGTGACAGACCTCGTCCGGACGTCATGTGAAGATGGTCGTGAATTCATAAAAATGATAGCGAAACGCTTGTATGATAATCCCCTTCCCCCATTTAACGGACCGCCTTTAAGCAGAACCCAGCATGATAAGGAAAAGAGGCGAACACGGGCTTTTCAGAACGGAGAGAATTTCCCACTCGAGCGCAATCTACAAAGTCGTAAGCGCATCGACCATTTTGTCATGAATTTACCAGATAGTGCTATATCTTTTTTGGAGGCGTTTCGTGGTATCCTGGCAGTTGACGAACAGTACGATCTAACTTCCACATATGAGGTCATGCCAATGGTACATTGCCACTGTTTTACGCGGGAACTAGATCCGCAGAACGCGAAAGCAGACATACGCCAGGTACTATTTTTATCCTGAAGCTCGCCCTAGGCTGAACAATCCATCAGCGGGTGGAACACCAACTGGGTGTCCGTCTAGATGAAGATCTGTCTTTTCATTTGGTGCGCTCTGTCGCACCGAATAAGGAGATGTATTGCATTAGTTTCCGTCTTCCTTACGCAGTAGGATTCAATAGCTAGGTATCTGTAGTATTTCAACTCGGACCGCGATGGTCGGACCGGGTGATCTCGGCTTTCCGATCAAGGTCAACGCCCTAGTTATTGAAAACTTCGCGCCAACACAAAGTAATTTGTTTGCTTACACGTTAACCTTGTATTACTGCCTCTGGGTTCCCTTCCTCGTTCATGGCTTCAACCGTCCCGCCCACTCCCAGCGATGTGTCTGGATCCAAGAGCTCGCCCCTTTCATCCGCCTTCAAGACCGTGCGCACTGCAGTTGCTGTCCCGGAAAACGAGCTTAAACGTTGGAGAAGAACTTTTGAAACTAATGCTAAGGTCATCAACGGCGAGAAGTGAGTTATCTTGAATATAATCACATTATTTGGGAGAGTTATTCTCATCGTCCATGCCTCCATTCCAGGTTTCTGGATCCGGAAAGCTTTGTGAACGCAATCGCACCAAAGAGTGATCTAACAAAAATTGACCGTGCTCAATTTTCTATTCTCTTCCGCGTGGCTGACACTTCGCGGCGTGGGCTTATATCTTGGGAAGATTACACAGTATTCGAAACGTTGTTGAAGAGGCCAGATGCGGATTACTGGATTGCGTTTCAATTCTTTGACGTGTGAGCTTTATAATGGGATATCTTCTGTAGTTAAGCTTACCTGAAAATTTCAGAGACCACTCTGGTTATATTACATTCGACGAGTTTAAGACAGTCTTTTCCGCGAACATTGGGCCTGATGCCATTCCTTTTAATTTTGACTGGTGAGAAATGGAATATCAGTTTGTAGTTTATGCATCCGAGTATCTTTTTAGTGATTGGGTCAAACTATATCTCGGAAAGAAAGATGGGACACACGTTTTGGGCTGTTCGTTATTTCTCTTTTCAGATGAAGTTTTCCTGATTTCACACTCAGATAATGAGTTTACTCAATTGATGAAAGGACTGCAAGGCGAACGTCTTCGTCAAGCCTTCAAACACCTAGACAAAGATCAGGACGGGTATATTACTCCTGAACAATTTAAGCGAATCATTCTAGTAGCTCTTCTCCTTATCTTATCTTTCCTCGCTGATGTTGGACAAAGGAAATTGCTGGACATAAACTGTCTGATGCTGTCATAGACCGGTTACCTACACTATGCACTTTAACACCCGGGCAACGTATATCCTACTCAGAAGTCATTGCCTTTCATAATGTTATTAGAGGTTCGTGTCGAATTAGACATTCTCATGCTTATTAATAAATACTCTAAATGTAGAGATGGACATGGTCGAGAGGCAAATTTTTCTTGGTTTTGTATCGTAATCATTATATTGATCATTGGTAGGATCATCCGCGAAGCTACAGCGAAGAGTAAGGATGGCCGCATCGACCAGTCTGATTTCCTCAATTATTCTGCTTCCAGCTTCCGCTATTCTCTATTTACACCCATGGAAGCCTCAATCATATTCCATTTTGCTGGCCGTGGTTTTGGGAACCAGCGGCTGACTCTCTTCGACTTTGCCCAACTTTTAGATCCTAAGTGGAAAGCACCACACACTACCCTTGAAACCCAAACTCCAAGCACAAACGTTTTCAATACTTTCTTCCAGTCTGCCTATGGTTTCATTCAGGGTGGTACGTCATTGCATATTGTATTCGCTAGCAGGCAGTTAAAGTATTGCAAGGTGTCGCTGGTGCTTTCGGTGCAACTATCGTTTATCCCATTGACATGGGTAAGTGGCCTCAACATGTGACTTTTCTCAACTGAATGTACCTTCTCCACAGTCAAAACTCGGTAAACTTCATCAATTCTGTTTCAAGGCAATGAATTGATGTTTCTTGCAGTATGCAAAATCAGCGATCGACTGTTGTTGGTCAGCTTCTATACAAGAATAGCATAGACTGTGCCCGCAAAATTTTCCGCAACGAAGGCTTCCTAGGTTTTTATCGTGGCCTCGGTCCTCAGCTTGTTGTATGTAGTTTTAGTTGTGGTCTAGCTGTCCAACAGCCTTATCGATGACATGAGTTTACAGGGCGTTGCGCCGGAGAAAGCCATTAAACTGACTGTCAATGACCTAGTCCGTTCAAGAGCAATGGATCCCGAAACAGGACGGATTAAGTTCTACTGGGAATTAGCTGCTGGTGGTATGGCGGGTGGATGCCAAGTGGTATGTATATTTTTGAGATTCATTCCACAGGACGATACATATTACGTGTCATAGATCTTCACGAACCCTCTGGAAATTGTGTAGGTCTGTTGGTTTTGACCCAAAAACACTTTTTTTACCACGTCGCACAGCAAGATCCGTCTTCAGGTTCAAGGTGAGGCTGCCAAGTTAGAGGGTATCAAGCCTAGAGGTGCATTACATATTATTCGACAATTGGGTGTCGTTGGCCTGTATAGGGGCTCAAGTGCATGCCTGCTTCGCGACATTCCTTTTTCTGCCATCTATTTTCCAGCATACTCGCACCTGAAGAAAGATGTCTTCTATGAAGGGTATAATGGCAAAAAGCTGTCATTTGCTGAAACACTGGCAGCAGCAGCCATTGCGTAGGTTTAAGTGACACTGAATGGAACTATTCTGACGCGGTACATTCAATAGTGGCATGCCAGCTGCGTATCTCACTACACCAGCTGGTACACTCAGCTTTTTGTTCAGTCGCTGCGTCCTGATCGCTGGTTTCAGATGTTGTGAAAACTCGACTCCAAGTCGAGGCAAGACAAGGCCAGACTCACTACCATAGCTTGCGTGATGCTTTTGTAAAGATTTGTGCGTCCGCAAATGCTCACGTATGAACAAATTGCTAAGGGATTTTTTCTAGACCGTGAGGAAGGCTTCCGCGCCCTATTTAAAGGTGGTCCGGCTCGGGTGATTCGGTCCAGCCCTCAGTTTGGATTTACATTACTAGGTGACTTTGTTTGAACTTTGTTCTGCCTAGTTTACCCCTGAACCTCTTTTACAGGGTATGAAACGTTGAAAAATTTGGTGCGTGAACAATACCCTTTTATCACTACTCGTATCTAATAAATGCAACCTGTGTACTTTAGCTCCCTGTGAGTTGATGTGAATTGTAGATTGGCAGTGATCTAACATAGCTTCTTTCCAGTATCCCTGGCAGGATGCTCCTCCTCAGGTCAATACTGCCCTTACGAGCCGTTCAGATGAACTAGCGCAAGTCCGAGCAAGAAACGCTCTCAAGATCTTGCTCGATGTTCACGGGGACTTCGGGAGACGGGCAGCTGCCTCAGGGGTTCCCCTATCACTGTCATTGTCGCCCCCGAGGCCGTCTCCTCCGTAACGGATGGACAGATAGATGTATATGTAACATGTTTGAACCGATGCATGAGCTTCGTTGGCACAGTGATGGTCCAATCGCAGTGTAGTATGCATACGAAGCCATAGAGACCCATCAGCATATCAGCACAACATCAGCACAACACAAGCGTTGACCGAGTGATTTGGGGTCCTATCTTGATTGATGCTTGATCCGGGTTTTATTCAGTGTTACATATGTAAGTTCTCACCCAAATAAGGAAAAAAGTTAGATATAAGCGGTAGTGTTGACATTTTTGCCGCCGAACGTCACCCAAGCTCTGACTAAATAGGTATGAGATCGGTTGTGAGTCTTTTTCTAATGTGCACCAGAGATCTTTACTTTTCGGGGGTCCTGAAATGATGACATTTGATACAAATGTCAATGGTCGTGAGGTTGAAGACCAAGTCAAAGACTCAAATACTCCTGCCTATCCAAACCTTCTCCTTCACCCTCTTTCTTTCGTTTTCGTTTTCTCTCTATTTTTTTCTTTTGCCTTTTCGTGGTAAGCTTCTGGATTTATACATTTATCCTGCCTAACTCATTGTTGAGAAGGCGTCTTAGCTCGCAGTCCACCTCGTTCTAACTGCAAGACCATTAACGCAAGCGTAGACCGCTTAACTAGCTTCGACTTCACTCTCTTGATTTTTTAGTTGCATTTTGCATTCCACCTCCCTTTATGAAGTCAGTTTTCTTGGGTCTCTCACTCGTCAGTGCCGTAGCTGCACAAGTTGTCGTGGGCTACTCTTCCGTCCCAGTCACGTCATCTGCACCCGCTGCGACACCTGCCCCTTACTCTGCCGTAACATCGGTCTATGGGTCTGCTCCCGCGGCAGTTGCTACCGATAATGCAAATGCCGCTCCTCCCTCTCAGTACACGGCTCCACCGGCTCCAGGCCAAGACTTTTACCAGTATATGCCCTATAATTCCTGGAGTAATGGAGGCTATAAGCAATTGCAATGTGGCTATGGTTACCAAAAGCAATCGGATGGGACTTGCGGTGCGCTAGCGTGGGTGAGTGATCGGATGATAGGTTATTCATAGCTCCGTTATTTATATCATGCTAGTATCAACCCCAGATCCAAGGCTGCTATGCAACAGTCATTGTTAATCAGTGAGTGTATCCCTGGTATAGTGCTCCTCGACTCAGAACCGACTCCAGAAATATCAATGATTGCTACAACTATGGCCAGAACTATGTTTCCACGGTCACTGTTACTAATCAAGTCACCGAGGTAATCTACTTCCCGCCTCGAGAAAATTCCCTTTCAACATATTTCACTATAGACCAAAGTTGTCCCTACTACGGTCACGATGACGGAGACTGCAACACAGGTTGAAACAGACTTTAAAACTGCAACACAAATATATACCTCTGTGCAATATGTTCCCACTACTCGTGTCTGGGTTTCCACCGAGGTCATCGACAAGACCAAGGTTCTTGAACACACCCTTACTGCTACTGAGACTCAGACCGAGACCAATGTCTACACTCGCACGGCTACAGAGACTGACTTTGCAACCCAAACCCTTAAGCAGACGGAGACCGCCACTGTTGTCCAACACGATGTCCAGACCGTTGTTGTCCCAACCACTTATTTCATGACTTGGGAGACAACCAAAATCATTGATAATGTTCGTATTAGATGTCTTGATTCTGAGCGCTGTCATGCTGAAGACCCAAAAGACTCAGACCGTGGTTGAGACTGCTACTTCAACTCTCATCGATAAGATGACGTTCACTCAGACCGCTACCCAGACGCAAACGATGACTGATTTCATGACCGTAACTGCCATTAGCACCCTCGTTCAACCGACAACCTATGTCAAGACCTGGGTTCAGACAGAGACTGTCGACAATGTAAGTATCTAACCCTCCATCCATCCGAGCATAGCAAACTTACAATCTTGTCAGACCAAGACTGTCCTGAACACTTTGACATCCACTGTTTCCGACGAGCAAACCATCCTGCAGACCGTAACCTACCTCTCAACTGCCACTGCCACTGCCACTGCCACAGAGACTCAGATTGTCCGGGAGACCGCTCTCTCCGACTGTCTTGGCAATGTAGGTTGCCTTTAGATTTGTGTCTATGTCAGGTTGACCATTTTCGTACTAGTGCAAATCCTCCTGGGGCCTAATGCCTGGCAACAGCAACAACTGGAATACTTACGCTTCTCCAAGCCCTTATGCCCAGCCCACTGGTGTCGCTGATTCCAGCGGCAGCTATGGCTCATCAGGCTCGAGCGGGTCTTACGGGTCTTCAAGTTCTAATTGGTCTTATGGTTCGAGCGGCTCGTCAGGTTCTAGCGGGTCTTATGGTTCGAGTGACTCGTCAGGTTCTAGCGGGTCTTATGGTGCAAATGGATCCAGTAGTTCTTACGGTTCCTACGGGTCTGGTGGTTCTTGCAGCTCTGGCTCCTGTTAAGAATCTTGTTGAGTGAGCTATATGTGAGTTTGTAAATGATGTCTACTAGTCACATCGTAATTCATGATGTCTTCAAGTAGATTTTGTTTAATCCATCGGACATTATCGACATTATCTACGAGTTACACTTGTGTTTCCATTTTATGCAATTTACAACTTGGGTTTAAGTATCTTTTTCACTGCTAGTCTGGGCCAATTTGAGCCGTAATGACTTGCAATGACTTGAAGTCTATTGTTATCGTAGAGTGTTGTCACGACGACCCGGCCATTCCGACTGTGACCACCGTGACCACCATCGCGGAAAAATAGACGGAAAACGATGCCAGTCAATATTGCCGATCAAGGCTCTATAGGGCCACTTGCACTCCTCACTGTTCCAGATGAATTTATAATTTTCTACTCTTCGCCCGTTCACGGCGAGTTGTGGTGCCCGGTAGATCCTTCATCATGTCAATACTTAACTCTGATAATGCTCAGGACTGTCGTGATGTTGAACACCTCATCAAGGACACATTTACTGGAGAAGAGACACCAAATGCACTGATCGTTCATGTCGGAGATCGATCGCAGTAGGTTTGATAGTTCCTTTTTTGCTAGTTTGGACTCATACATACGAGCTTTCAGATGGAAAGCTGAATCAAATCCATATCGAAAGAACCCTTGGTATCTTACGAGTATCCCAACGATCGTCGAGTTATATAATGTACGTTCCTTGGCGTTTAGAGCCTCGAGACGCTCAGTCAATTTGAATCTAGGGAAAGGAGGTCAAACGGTTGGTTGATAAGGAGATTACCGCTCAAAGCTTGAAACTTCTAGTGAAAGAGGGGTAAGGGTTTGCCTACTTGGCCAATGGGAAGAGTATTTTTGCATCAGACTTTAGAGTAGCCAGGTAATCCAGCTTTAAGTTCATTTTTCTACTTGGCGATTTCCAGTGAGTGTAGATGCATCTGTGTCTAAGTTATTGAGGTCGACGAAAATCGCCATTTTTGCCACCAGTTTTCAGTTGGACAACGATTCCACTAATTTCCATTTCCTTCCCTGCAACTGCTTTCAACATGTCCCATACTGTCAATAAGCTGATTGATACAGCAGTCAATGCCTCCATTTCTACACCAGTCTTTCCCTCGCAGGTGACAGTGGCTGTGCATAGCACACTTGGCCTATCTCTCAGATGTACTGAATCACCTAAAACAATCTCTGGGACCAATCGAACATCCACTCTTGTGAGGGCCATGGGATGGCATAGTGGAATAAGACCTGCTGTCTTTTTTGCTCCCATGATGCCAGCTAGCTGAGCAACAGTTAGAGCATCACCCTTTTGTCGAGCTTTCTGGACAGCTTCGCTCCCGGGATATGGTGTTTTTTGTTCAGGATAAGTAGATGTAATCAACCTGTATGCCATATCATTGATGTATATCCTGCCTGTTGCTGTGGCGGATCGTTTTGTCGATTCCTTGTCTGATACTTCAACCATGGAGGCACGACCGTGTTCATCTAGATGAGTCAACTGTGCTCTTGAACTATATGCACGCAGCTGTACCGGCATGGTAAGAACCTTAGGAAGAGGTAATGTTACGTGAGGCCTTATTGATCTTGGAGACAACAGCTTTGGAATTTGGCGATCTGAGTAATATGAGGTAGGTGGACCACGAATTTGGGAGAGGATCATCATCCACCTATGAGTATCATTGGTCTATTAGTTACCACATCAATATCCTCCATGCCTGCATGTTTCGCTTTCTTTCCGAGCACAGCTTGATGGATAACCTGGAGAATCTCATCGTCCGAAGCACCTGCTCGCATGACGTCGCGAAGAGAGATTTCCTCGGGATCAAATAGACAAACCTGAGAACGCATCAGGTTTGCCAAGTCAAGAATTTTTTAAAAACAACATACTTTGATCTGACCATCTGCCGTGAGTCGTAACCTATTACAAGTTCCACAGAAGTGATCTGACATGCTGCTGATAAACCCAAAGCTACCAGCGAAACCAGGTATGCGCCATGATCGCGCAGTATCGTTCGACTCGTCTGAAACGCGCATAACAGTTGGATGGTGTACTCTGACGCACTCGAGAAGTTCTGAAGAGGGAATCATTTTTTTCTTATCCCACTTATTGCCTGCCACTACGGATGAGACGATGCGAGCTCTCCGAGGAGGCTAGACGAACCCGTGAAAGGCATGAACTCAATGAACCGGACAGATATAGGCTTATGCCTAGTGAGCTCGACGAAGTCTAAGGCTTCGACGTCATTAAGTCCCTTGATCACAACCACGTTGAGCTTGATCGCCTTGATAGGAAGCTGTAGTGCAAGGTCTAGGGTCCTAAGAACGGTGTCGTGGCCTCTGCGTCGTGTTATGATCTCGAACTTGAAGGGATCGAGAGTGTCAAGACTGAGGTTTAGGTGGGTGAGCCCGTTCTCGACCAAAGCAGGCAGGCGACGATGTAGAGCGATCCCGTTGGTTGTCATGGCGAGGGACTTGAGACCATGCTGTTTCAGTTGATTGAATTCACCTCCTCGAAACTCAGCAAGGAATGTCAGTCTAGCAAAAGTGCACGTACCCACAAGGTCGATGATTCCTTTTCGGACTGTTGGCTCGCCACCGGTCAAGCGGATTTTTGTGACTCCACTTCTGACAAAGAGTCCTGCCAAGCGCAAAACCTCTGTGTTTGTTAGGAGACTTCCATCCTGCGAGAGCTCTATCCCTTCGCTCGGCATGCAGTAAAAGCCTTAAGCTCTGGTAAGGCTGCGACGATCTCCAAGATCCAATGCTCACATCGAAGATTACACTTCTCAGTAAGAGATATTCGGAGATAATCATGTCTTCTGTTGAATGTATCGACGAACTGACCAAGGAAAGGTCGGGTCGAGTCTATCATAGTGATCCTTTCCTGATGTGCCATTGGAGTCACTCAGATAGTGAATGCAAGGGCGCTGACCTTTGCGCGATTGTGAGCGAGTGTCGCTGTGAAGCGCACCTGTGAGAGTCGGGCGGCTCGACCGCAAAACATTGTAACTGTGAGAGCACATCAAACCATGGACCAGTTTAACGTCACATGTGACTGATTATCACAGAACGACGCGTGTTTGGTTCAAAGTCAAACGCGTAATATCACTTCCATTAACAGCGCCAGCATGGTAAAGACTGTACTGTTCTGCACGACCACAGGCTGACTTTATACGCAGTCGATCATGGAGTATAACGGTGGCTCCGTCATAGCCATGGTGGGTAAGGATTGTGTTGCCATTGCCTCCGACCTCCGCCTGGGGAACCAGGCTCTCGGCATATCATCTAACTTCCAGCGGGTAAGACCTTTTCATCGCTGATCACACATTTATTGACTTTGAATTAAGGTCTTTGGTATAACAGATCGTATCTACCTTGGGCTACCGGGACTTGCTACAGACGTGAATACACTGTAGGCACTTGCAGTCAGTTGGTTGACAAGTCCGCTGATCTCTCCAGACGAGATCGGTTTCGCTTTAGAGTGAACATGCACACAATAAAGGAAGAACGGGAGATTGAACCAGAAACTTTTGCACACCTCGTATCGTCAACACTATACGAACATCGTTTCGGGCCTTACTTCATTGAGCCCGTGATTGCTGGACTCTCAAAAACTCCGACTGGGGGGATCAAGCCCTTTATTGCCGCAACTGATCTTATCGGTTGCATCAACTTCGCAAAGGATTTTGTGGTGTCTGGGACAGCAAGTTCAAAATTGTTCGGTGTTGCGGAGGGCCTTTGGGAGCCTGACTTGGAACCTGAGGATCTGTTCGAGACGATCTCACAAACCCTGCTCAATGCAGTTGATCGTGACGCATTTTCAGGTTGGGGGGCCGTTGTCCACGTCATGTATGTAAAGCTCTTCATCAATGCCCATTACTGGCTGAACATCAAATTCTAGCACGAAAGACAAGGTAATCACTCGAAAACTCAAGGCAAGAATGGATTGAGTGGCCTATCTCGGCTGTACTTTAGATTGTTTTGCATATTCTATTAATCTCAAATGTGTGCCATCATACCCGTCGCAGAGGGATGCATGGATTTGATGCGTGATTCCGCTTCCCGAATTGGTCTCTGTTTGTGTGAAAAATCGGGATGTATGTCACCTGTGTCGTCCGAAGACTGGTTCAAGCTACGATATTCATTTCGCTTCTTGCGTTATATGTTGATACCACGAGACATTCAACGGGGCTACAACTTGACAGTGGGCCCCAATGGCGAGCAACTTATGCGATACAAAGAGGCAGACACTATTTCAGACCTCGTTTCAAGCATCCTTGGTCGCCGGATACAACTGCTGTAATATTGAACTGGTCTCGTCTCTCGAATGTCGTCCAACTGGCGAAAGTCATGTGCAGTTCTCTGCAGGATACCTTAGCGGAGGTTTTCATTTGGAATAACAATCCTGCTCCTTTGAATGAATCGGTCAGTTTGACAGTGCAGTGACAACAAGTTATTTGACTGAGTTTCGAAGGCAGGATTTTGCAGAAGCACGGTGCCCGAGCTACATGCTCAATATCTATAACTCACCTCAAAATAGTTATTTTCAAGCTCGGTTCCTTGCATGTGCTCGTGTAAGCACTCCGTACTGTTTCACTCAAGTCAGTCACAATTACCATGGGCGAAATCTGGTTGACTTCCAGTGCAGGATGATGACTACTTCATAGAACCCTCCATAGTCCGAACCATGCGCGCTCGAATAGCAGAAACACAAACGACTTCGTTGCACCTCCTTCCACCCCATGAGATGCTTTATTCACGCTTGAGTACGATCAAAATCGACCCAACTGTGCATACGCTATTTGCCTGGCTGGGATACGGAACTATAATGAAACGTTCAGAAGTCCAGAATTTCATGGACTTATTAAAAGCACTCAATGCGAACCAAGATATCCTCAAGATGGCAGACAACTATTTCACAGTTCTTTCAAATAGGCTGCCTGAATTATGGTTTGACCAGACTCGTGAGCTTGGAGGGGGGACACCATTTACAGTCGGAGCTGTGGGCGAGGAGAGAAACAACCATCATATTGTCAGTTGTTCAGTGATGTTGTTTGAGGGTTCTCACATGAATTAGGCAAATGCGGGCAGCATTCTCGACTCGATTATCGTCACAATGAATGATAGACCGGGAAAAGATCAACTTTACGTTGCCTTGCCGACTTCTTCCCTCTACGAAGACACCTCGGTCACTAGAGCAGCATGCAGGAACATCTCTTGTGTATTGGAAACTAATATTGAATTACTACCGCCAACAGTTGGGGACAATCTCTCTTCCGTATCTGAGATCATCAATCACATAAGGAGTCGATTCGATATGTTTGGCACTGCTCAAATTGAACATTATCTCCAGTGCTCACCTTCGTTTGCAGTGGATGCAAATTTGCAAACAAGCTTTTGCAGTGCTAGTAGTGAGTGTTTCTTGTCTGAAGCAGATCAATTTTAATTTGTGCAGGTGCGAAAGAGGGTGACTGGATTGCTTTAGATTGGATGGTGCCTACTGAAGAAAATTTGGAGCTGGCTCTTTTAGTTGACCACTCCACAGAGAAAGTTTTACAACACAGCCGGCTCGAGAGCTCTACCGATGGTCATTTCTGGGTCAGTCTCCAAATATCACAGCAGGTCAAGGGAGGCTTCTGACACGACCTTCAGGACAAATTGATGAACACGTTTGAATGCTCTACGGCAGAACAAGGATTCAGAGAATGCTGTATAGCTTTAACAACAAAATCTCCAAAAAAGGTCCAAATAATCCTTGAGAGCAATATTCCGTATGAGTGGAGAATTTACGAGATATGGTTACGGCGGAAAGACTAGTGGGTGGTAGTTGGTGACGTCGCTGTTCATTGTGATTAATAATATTGGCTATGTATTTATTTGGCAGAACCTTCAAAGGCAAGTAAATTGCCGAGATCAATGATCCACCCGAACAGTCCCCGTGTTATCACTGTCCTGTACTTCTTCCGTCAATTCCTAGATCTTTCCCTTGGACATGCTGAACACTGTGCTTCGTCGCACTGCCTCTGCAGGCAATGCTGTACTTACAGGAAACAGAACTATCTCTGTACAGGTGTGTTGAAGCATATGAGCCTATGACGCAGGCTCAACTTTGTTTTCAGTCTCTACTCCACGGCTCGCCAGAGGCAAAAAAGGCAGGGGAAATCGAAACCCAACAACACTCGAGGTTAATCGGAAGAGGAAAATATATTCATGCTTTCGAAAGTGCGTTCTGGCTAGCATTTGGTGTCAGTAAGATAATAGACGCCCTAAATCCAGCCCACCGTGTAAAGCCGGATAGGACAGACGAATATAAGAAAGCTGCGTGTGTGCCGTTTCTCCCTCCCCTCACGCTCATCTTTACGATTCAGTGAGGTTTACTACAAAGGTCTGCTAGAAGACGCGCGTTTGCAGATCAAGCTCACCGGAAACTGGGAGATTTGTATTGGCGAGAAAGATGCATTCATACATATCCTCGAGTATGAGAACTATGCAGGATTTGACAAAGCCACAGAAACAATCAAGAACTCAAGGGTAAGTGGTGAACGAAGTGGTTTTATGGGAACTCAAAGAGCTTGTAGCATCTGGAAGCCTATCGTGCTATGCTCCCTCACCTTCAGTCTCGAGCCACGCAACTGAATCAAGAGTTTGCCTTTTTTCCAACTGCCCCGCCTCACGCTCAAGGGGGGCTTTTCGAGTTACGAACGTATCAACTTCAACCAGGGGCTCTCCTTGAATGGGAGAACGTATGGTATGTTCTTCACTCAGTGTTTATTGCATCCACGGACTTTTGTAATCCAGGCGTCGAGGCATTGAAGCCCGTCGGAAATTTGTTGCACCCGTGGGTGCTTGGTTCTCACAAGTTGGGAGGCTTCATCAAGTACACCACATGTGGCAGTATCCGTGAGTCCTTTCTGAGCTATCACCAACAATAGCATTGGATTCTCCTAGGACGCTCCACGAACGCAAGGAAAAGCGTGAACAAGCCTGGCAGATAGATGGCTGGGCAGAAACTGTTTCTAAGGTTTGCTCAATATCTCAAATTCAATAGAAGACTGACATGATCTCTCAGACCGCCAAACTAGCAACTTTCATGGATTCTTTCATTCTCACGCCACTACCCTTCAGCCCTCTCAAATAAGCCTTTTCTTGTACAAATAGCTGTCGCTCGTTCTGCAAATGTACAACTTGTTCTGCCTTGGTGTAATCTTTCTTTTTGAGCCTGCGAAAGTGAGACCCAAATGGGGCACAGCCATTAAGTCAGCGGCGGGATCAAGGATCTTGTATGGATTCGTTGAGTGTTTCCGTGATGTTTAACTCATATGTAATTCCGTACGCTACAATCCTAAAATCATGGGATGGCAAGGCTCTGAGGCTTCACGAGGCCAGTCATCATGCTGATCTCCGTAAGCGCAGCAGTCGAGGTTTGTTCACTAGATTGATGGGATTAATCACCTAGCATGTGATCGATGTCGAAAAGCCAAAAGTGAACGGTCTATAGAGGATACAACCCAGTGCATCAGCTGTGCGCTGGTAGATACTCGTGAGGTTTCTGTTCTGAACTTGTCCTGTCTCACCTGGTTCCACCATGCAGCATGTACATACCTAGGTAACTCATGATTATCTTTCACAAGAATCCGAAACTTATCATACGTTCTTCAGAGCCAAGCTTGAAACGAGGGCTTCCAAAGGGCTACGTCAATGCAATCGAACAACGTTTGCAACAGGAATATCTATTAGGGGCCATCATCCAGTGTCCAGACATTAGAGTACAAGGGTTTGTAAATGACTTGAAGCAAGATAGTCTGGCTCGTAAAATCATCGATCGAGCTCAGAACGATCCTTATGTGAGCCCTTACTCCGCTATATCCATGTTGGTTATAAACTCCGTTCGACCTGCGCTCAGGGGTTACGGTCTTGCTATGGCCCCGACAAGAGAATAGCAAGATAATCTCTCCGCACGGTTAATGGATTTATTTTCGAGACAGTCACAAGATTCCGCAGATTTCTTGACAGATCACGGGCGTCAGACGCTTCTAGCATACTAGCACCGTAGCGACGACATTCGAACGATTCAGTCAAGCTGTCGTATCCCTCCGATTGGAATAATATGTACATATTCAATGAAGTCATGTCTGTCATATGTAAACTTCGTCTAGTGACTTGCGATAAATCAGATTCCGACAACGATGCCAAGGATACTACAGAAAACATGGGTATACTCTCACTAGAGGTAGGTCTATTTATAGTTTAACTATCCTCCTGATAGAAATTTACAAGATTCGATATCATGGTTGCGTTAGTGGACTTCCGTTGTTGGGCCAAAATACTCGAACGGATGACCGAATGGAAGGGGGTATCTGGTGTGTTGCCCGACACCTGTCTATTCTCATTGTTCATTCCACAGGCGATTACCGATGGCTCGGCTCTTAACTCCTACCGATTATGGGATATCGGGAAAGACAGATTTGCAGTTTCCATCATGGGACAGACAGGACCTTTTGATAGAAATTGATTTCACGCATCTACATCCGGTTTTCCCTGTTATCCATAAAGATAGGTTCTTTGCTGGATATCACCATAGGTCAAGAATTTGGTTTTTCAGAGAAATCTGCTAAGACCTGTATGTAGGAAATATGGGTACGTATGAATTTCATTATGCATCTTGATATTTCAACGGTCCTCAGAAAACGAATCAGTCCCCCAGGCACGAACCAACACAAGAAATCAGTAGTGAATACAATTGATGGGAAGGACACAAATGGATAGCTAATACAAACCGTTACTACCTAAAACAATAGAATATGAAACGTCAAAGAATCACATGCATCGCGCAGGCGAGCATGAGATCCAAAATTCAGCAGTCAGGTCGCTTCTTCTGGCTATTTTTGCAATTGCCGCCCGCTTTTGCGATGAGGAGATAAGCACAAGTAAGCTGTGGGAAGCAGGATAAGTGTCTCAATCTTGCACACGGACTACTGGGTATATGGATTACAATTCATTACCGGTAATTCTTACTGATGCGATCAAATAGCCAAAGTGTTTCATATAAAGGCGCTATTATTATTGCTTGGCTATCGGGAATTCGGAATGAGTTTATGTTCCCCCATTGTCACTTGTTTCACCCGCTTTTCTTCAATGGAGCAAGGATGGATTTTCATTGGTCAGTTTGATTTCTTTGTGACATGTTATCGAATTCATTTTTCCAGGGGTGACCATCAGAATGAACCTTTAAGAATCTTTTTTCAAGACTGATCACAGTATTAGGCATTCGATCTAGGGTCGAAGTGGAAAGTTAACGGTTACGGTCTTTTTCGTCAAGAGGAGACACAAACACATCCAGACAGGCCCTGATCACCTCTTTAGTTGTGGTTCAATTTATATGGGTCGACTATGATAATTATAAATAGCGATAGTGATACACCCTTACCACATGTTGATTTTGTCTGTTCAATTTTTCGAATCCTTCCAGGATTGCTTATCAATTAATGGTCAGGAAGAGGATGTGGGTTTGTGGCAGCCACTTACCTCAGATATAGTTCCTCGGAATCCCGCTCCTGCTCGGATAATGAGTTGTTTTGTTGCTCTCTCGCATTTGTATAAGCTTTACAATCATCTGGTGTTATCCTGATATTGACATCACTTAGCTTTAATTGCGGGGACGATTATCAACAAGGTTTACAACATCCTTTAAAGATATAGAGATGAGCTTGAAATTCAATTTCTGTTCAGGCTGTTCGTTTATTGTCGAACAGATACCTTGGCTCAGTGTATCTCGTGCCTGAGGTCTTCTCAATGGCGTTAAGTTGTCGGATGGTATATTTACTATCCAATTACCCAAAGTCCAGGGGAAATGTTTTGACGGACGTAACTGATGATGCCTTTGAAGAGGAGGATTTCAACTATTCCAACGAGAACCCTGCAACAGCAATGTATCTGATCAACCCATTGGAGGTCACAACGGGGTGCAGGATTTCAGCACGCAAATTATGGCCCAGATGCTTGGAATGGATATTCCTGGGATGGGGTATATCATCCCAGCTATCAGTTGTGGCCCCCATCAGGGTACGAATGGTTTGCTTCTCAATCAATTTCTCCGCTGCAGATCCCGAAACAATTGGATTTCTGGATCTCAAATTGACGCCCAAGTAGGCTTAAAAATTGGACATACCCAACGTCCTTCGTCCCTGAGAATGAGAGTTACCGTCAATTCAGATCTTGATGGTAGCAATGTAGGTAGTTTAATCTTAGCAAAAATTTGACATAATTTTGTAATCTTATTCGGTTACCATCGCCATTAACCGGAAGGGTATGAACCATAGGTATCTGAGTTGATCAATGATTGAGTTGGCATGACCGAAATATCTCGGCTGCATAGGTTCTCTGGAGCCATATTCTTGAAGACAAGTATCCGTGTCATCTGTTGGTAAGAGTATCACATGGCACAACAAAGAATTACACGATCCAACATCCGGCTTTAAATTGCAATCAGCGGCATCAGGAATATAATTTGGGGTATATTTGAAGGCATAGGAGGCATCGTGACAATCTGAAACGGAATCAAAGACCGACCGAGGCCACGAATATTCTACGACATTCCTTGGATTATGGCTTCAACTTCCCCAGAATGGAAGGGTATATAGATGAAGGAAAATGGTAGTTCCATGAAGAAGTTGATTACAATCACGAGGTAAGCGAATCCACTGCAGAAAACAAATACCAAACAAAACAAATGCCAAGCATACACATGCATATATATGGAGAGATTGTGGAACTATTACATAATCTTGGATGCTAACTATAGTCAGAAAGAGGATATATTTTGCGGAGATCGTGAAGTTTTCCCTGCCTATTGATGTCTAGACTTGAAAGTATCCTCAACCCGGAAAATGCTTCTAGCATTCCAGAAAGGTATGGCCCCTGCTCTTTCTTCAACTCTAGCTCATCTTTCCCAGCACACGCGTAAACATCGACCGTCAGCCGCCTACAGAGCATTCCTCTCTGCCCTCGAATAGTCCTCCAGCTGTGGACCTCCAAAAAAACAACACTCTTACTGAGCACAAGCCACATCCAAACTGCCCAAATTCTCTTGATTGCCTTTCTGATACCAACGATCGCCCAAAGTACACCCTCGCTGTTATTATCCGATGTGCAATCCTCGGAAGCCCAAATCAACAACTTCCCGTTCGCAAACTCTATGAAGAGATTCAGACTAAGTTTCCTTACTTTAGAAGAAGCACAAGTTGTCAGGTGATATACATGTGATCTCCTTGGTGAAAGAACCCTACTTGACGTCTTTTCGTAGCAATCTATTCGCCATCTTCTATCTTCAGATAACTCGTATGAGCGTATTCCCCGAAACTTGTCAGACCCAGGACCTGGTCATTATTGGCGGGTTGTCGAGGGGAAAACATCAAAGATAGCTCGAAAACGCGGACCTAAAACAGCAGAGAGCAAAAAGCGTGGCCGTCTGCGTAGATCCTCTCCTTCTGACCCTGAGCCACCCTCCCACAAAGATAGCGATGAAAACGAGGAGGATCTTAATCTGATCCAGGACAAGACCGACGGCCCGATTGAAAGCGAGGCAGGTTCGAACAAACGTGTCCATAACCGCCAGCCCACAAACCATAGTACCTATCCTGCTCCAGTACCACAATCATTTTCGAGTACGGACGAGAGTCTAGGAGCTCACATGAAGCGTACACAAATGGAAAATGACATTTTGCGTCAACAGTCTGCCCAAGCTGTCTCAATCTCTCTCAAGCTGTCAGCTCAACTCTCGGATATGCAATTAGAAACTTCGAAATTGCGTGCTCAGTTGAGAGAAACGCAACAAGAGTTGGAAATAGAACATAGGAAGAGGAGAGAGGCTGAAGATGCCCTAGATACGAGCCAAGGAAAACACTGACGACACGCCCAGCCTTCATGTTCGCGACACTCTTTAGGAGATTTGTACTATGTGCTATTCTCTTCTTGTCGTTTCGGATTCGCCAGCCTATCCATGATGTAGGTTTGGGAGACGGACTGCTGAACATGTGTAAATGTAGATACGGATCATGTCCACAACGATACCCTCCAGTAGAATAGAGAAACGACATTACCAAATAATGGCAAATACATTAGTTTTCGTCTGATCTTCCTGTTTTACTATGGCAATTGGACATTCATCTTTGAAAACTTCGTGAGTTTGATAGTGGGTCAAAATCATCGCGCACTCACGGGATATTTCAAGTTTCAAGAATGTCCGATCGTTTGGTCCACTTTTTACCTCTGGTCCCCTAGCCTTTACACCGGACGGAACAAGGATTTTAACTTGCGTAGGGGAGTATATTCTACTGACAGACCTTGGTTCTGGAACTGAGATCTGCAAGTTTGTTGGGGTGAGTAAAATATCGGTAGCTGAGGATCAAGCTGATTGAAGCTACTAGGACTCCCAGACCACTTATTCACTGTGTGTGATACCGTCTGGAAAATATATAGTGACATTTTCCGCATCTCTATCCCTCTGCCTTTATGAGCTTCCTCCAGTGGGCTCAACACCAAGTAAACGGATCCAGTCCATTCGGACCATAGCTCGTGCACATGATTCGCCTGTACATGTTTGCAAAGCAGACCCCACCTCAACATATCTTGCGTCCGGTTCCGCGGACGGCGTGGTCAAAGTCTGGGACATCCATCATGGATTTGTTACACATGTGTTCAAAGGTCATGGCGGTGTAATTAGTGCACTTACTTTCCACTTCCCATGTGACGCGTCTTCTTTGGAGATGCCGACAATGCGCCTTATCACTGCGTCCGTTGATACCCACATTCGAATATTCAATTTGACAAGTAATGTTTCGATGTCTGCGGATGGAAAACCTGAAGCCGTATTGGAAGGCCATGTCTCTGTACCCCGTGGTCTTGACATCTCTAGAGATGGTCGATGGCTCGTCAGTGCTGGGCGAGATTCCGTGGTGCTGATCTGGGATCTCTCCTCCAAGGGTTCTCCGAGTCAATTGAAAAAGCCCAGCACACGTTCTATGCGACCTGTGCTGGCGAAAACGATTCCTGTGCTGGAACGAACGGAAGCAGTCGGGTTTTTACCTGCTGACCAGGAAATACCAATTGCAGTAAAAAAGAAAGCAAATTTACGTTTTTTCACTGGAGGTTCGGGATGCAAAGTCAGGATCTGGGATGCTCAGAGTGGGGAGGTGTTGTGGAAGTCAGGAGAAGAGATCGAAGGCGAGGATGAATCACGGCAAATTACCAACGTTTTGTGTGTTCTCACTTGGTTGAATTTGCCCTAACCTTCTAACTTTCTTAGATACATACCTGCAACGTCGACACTAGCGTCGGTACATGCCGACCAAAACATCATGTGTTATTTTTTGCCGACCGGAAAGCTTACACAGCAGCTCATTGGATACAACGATGAAATCATTGATGCTGCATTTCTGAACTCTACCTTATCGCTCGGAGATCCACAGAGCTTCTACCTGGCCCTCGCCACAAACTCCTCTCTTATTCGTGTCTATTCCTTAGAAACGTTCGATGCTCGGCTTCTGGCGGGTCACACAGAAATTGTTCTGGCACTCACTAGCTCTGCCAACGGTACATTACTAGCTAGCTGTAGTAAAGACAAAACTGCTAGGATATGGGTGCCATCGACATCAAAGGATTCTGCAGATTGGGGTTATCGTTGCGTGGGCATTTGCGAGGGACATGCAGAAAGTGTCGGTGCCATTGCAATGCCTCAACAGCAGCAGGGCGAGACGGAAATACTATCCTTTATGTTTACTGGAAGTCAGGATCGGACCATTAAAATGTGGGATTTATCAAATCTTCATCCAGACGGCCTTTCGAGCTCGAAATACGTCCGGTTTCATAGTCTTACCACCTTCAAGGCACATGATAAGGATATAAACTCTCTTGATATATCCCCCAACAATCGATTACTTGTTTCTGGCTCTCAAGATAGAACAGCCAAAATCTATGAGATCATCTATGCTCCCGGCTTCAAGAACTCGACAGCCCGCGGAGAGCTGAAATTTTGTGGAACGTGTAAAGGGCACAAACGTGGTGTCTGGACCGTCAAGTTCAGTCCAACGGACCGGCTCGTTGCTACTGGAAGTGGCGATAAAACTATCAAATTGTGGAATCTAGATGATTTTTCCTGCATCAAGACCTTCGAAGGACATACAAACTCAGTCCTTCGGGTGGATTTCCTGACATTGGGATTACAGCTCGTGACGTCAGCATCAGACGGCTTGGTAAAGGTATGGAATGTTCAGGACGAAGAGTGTGTGACCACACTTGATAATCACGAAGACAAGGTGAGTTTTTTTTTGCTGCTTCATTATCATTCGCTTACTAAAATTATATCCAAGGTGTGGGCTCTTGTAGTGAGTGCGGATAGTAAAACCATTGTATCAGGCGCTGCAGACTCTGTCATCACTTTCTGGGAAGATTCCACTGAAACAGAGGCTGCGGAGAAAGAGAGCAAGCGGACCGAGATGATTGTCAAGTATGTCCAATTGTCTACTCATTTTGATATGTGCACTGAGCCAGAGTACAGAGACCAAGACTTCCTGAACTATCTTACGTTACGTGACTACAAGAAAGCCCTTGAACTTGCTCTAACGATGAATCAGCCCGGGAGGCTCTTCTTACTTTTCAAGGAAATACAATCCTCATCCGAGAGAACAGACTGTTTCACTGGGAATACTCTCGTTGATGAAGTGATTCGTACACTTGCCACTTCGGACCTTGCGCTACTCCTCTCCTTCGTGCGTAATTGGAATTCGAATGCGAAAACCAGCGATGTTGCCCAACAAGTACTTCATGCAACCCTTAAACTCCGGTCTGCTGATGACATTTTACGAATTTTCGAGGACGAATTCGCTGCTAAATCATTTGTTAATGTTGAAGACGTGTCTTCCGCCACTGGAAAAACAGGAATAGCAGCCATTAAAGAGCTTGTTGAAGCGATCATTCCGTACACAGAACGGCATCTAAATAGGGTGGATCAACTATTGCAGGAAAGCTATGTCATCGACTATATTCTCGGGGAGATGGACGATGGCATGTTTGGTGCCAGTGATGGAGACTGTGGTATGGCTATGGAGGCCTACTGATTGATTGTCCGATTATTACCCAAGGAAATCGTTCCCATCCGACAACCTTGGGCTCCATTGCATAATAAAACGTACTCTCCATCCCTTATATTATCTCTGATAATTATATCATTCTGATCTTCCTCGATGAGGCCTTGCTCTAGTAAGAATCCCCGGAAGACACCGGGAAGGCATCCATATTTGGCGTTGGGTGTTACCCATCTTCCACCACGGTAAAAGGCGACGTTGTAGATGTCAGATTCCATGATATGGTCCTCCCGATCGATTAATAGTGCTTCAAAGTACGGACCCTCAGGTGTAAGAAGGCCTGGAATGCCACTTCGGACACGGGCCTGGTCATAGTGGACACGTTTTGTTGTTTTAGTTCTCGTGAACAACGATGGTTCAGTCGATGCTGGATCGAGTCGGACTTCAATCAGGTTGCTGAGATAAGATATCGGCGGTTCTCCTTTTGCCAGTAAGCTTGGGTCAGCGGAAAGTGGTGGCACAGGTACGCAAGTTATCTGAAAGGCACCTTCGTGGTCGATCGTGATTCGTATCTATCAGGAGGAATTGAGCCTTGATCCAATGTAAGAAAGTGGCAGCATCTTGCCCGAAGAACTATTGGATCAGTGCTATTTGACATTTTGTACGATTGAACTGCTTCGTCGAGGAGAAGTTTGAATTTCTCGTAGTCCTCCAAGACTTTCAGGACGCTGGTCCACTCATGGTCCCAAGCCGCGCTCACGAGGCGCTGGTAATGGTTTGCACGAAGGAGAAAGGGGCAGGGCTTGTCCTGATCATTGTTCCACGAAAACTTGATCAGACCTTCGTCATATCTCGTAGTAGTGAAGAGAAGATATTCTGGCATGGTTAATGCTGTCGAGAGCTATATGAGGTTGTCAGGTTGTTCAAAGTCAACATTGCGGATCAACTGTATGGCGTCATCATGGTATGCAATGTTACCATCTATGAAAGCACATTTTCATCCTGCTCATGGCTCAATTTATGAGCAGTTTGATTTCTAAGCATCCAATCTCTTGGACTGTGATCAGGCAGATGCTCTACAAGACTGATCAGTTATTGATGCTGGCTACTGTTTTTTTTACGTCATTGCACACCATTGAACACACTACAATGTGTAGGACTGAAAGCCCCTGCAAAGTATGACTTAAAATACCACTACTGTCCCTTGCTCAATCTGCTGTCCATTCCAGTGAGGCCCACCAGGGTATGACCAAGGGTAAGGGTAGCTATCAGTCTACCCTCAACTCTACCCTTAACACAATAGTCAAGGTAGAATTTACCCCCAGGGTAGAGTAAATCCTTGAAGATAAAGTATTCTTTTATTGTATTTATTTTGTGATTGATATATCATTATCTTAATCAGAACACCGCGGACTGCCACCGAGCCCCGCGTTACAAATTGCTGATTTTTTTTTAAAAATCAGAATAAGAATTCGGCCAATGTAAAGTCTGTTTTTCCATCACTTCAATATAGGACAGTCAGTCCTAATGAAGTCAGAAAAACAACTCCGGCAAAAGCACATAATGCACCATCAATTCAGTTCATCGCCTCTGTGAAAACAATATCCTCCAACTCTCAGGCGCTATCGCATGCACAACAGCATCAGAATGAAATTTGGTACTAGACGTCGGGAAATGTTCTCTCTGATGGAGGGTAGATATGGCTGTGGGTACGGGTAGCAATCAAACTACCCGAGGGTCGCCACTGTTGGGTTGTATATGTATCTCACCCACGTTCTAGTATACAAATGAGAACGATCGGGACGTGCACGTGACTGTGGGTGACTCCACGGCGCCGATATTTATGACGCGCAGTGACCAGGCACTTCCCACTCTGCACCATCATTGGTCGAGAGCCAACTAGTCCCAATGTTCACTGTCAAAGCCACATACAGAGGTGAGACGCGCAAGCTTTCGTTCTCGCCGGATATCTTCCCGTCTTTTGAACAGCTGTACAGTCAAGTAAGTGACGACTTGCTTACCAAGAAGTACGTACTGAAGTCAGGTAGCTTTACCGCATCTTCTCTATCAATCATCCTTTTTATCTTTCCAAGCTACTTTTTTCTCCCAATGCAATGCAGGGTGGTCGGATTCTTATTGGAAGGGAAGTCCATACCCGGGAAGACTACGACAAGAGCATCCGAGCCTATAAAGATCGAAGGTGGCCACAGGGCCTTTTGAGGTTTTCCCTCTACGATGAAATCTTGCATAGTTCGGCAAACAGGAATACCTTGTCTTCGTTGACTCGTCCTCCAGTATCGATACTTTTACCGACATCTCATATTGTTTCTTCTCCCCCTATTCCATGTCCTTCTGCATCAAGCGCAATGGATGTCGATAAAAGCACCGAAGAGCTTGCTGGAAAGATTGGATTCCCTCCATCGTGCTGTTCTGTCCAGTCTACGAAGGCTGATATTGAGCGACTCATTACAGAGTTCAAGGAGGACTTGGACCATATCCTCAAGGCAAGCTTTGTCTGGCAAGGAACCAGTTCACCATCGCCTGCACTGTCTATAGTTCCACTGTCTGCTCCCTCGACTTCGACGCTGGATGTCTGTGGTGTCCAGAATAATTCTCCAGTTTTATGTTCAATCTGTGCGCAGCAGGTATCTTCGTGGAACATTTGTGACCGTTGTTATCTAGTGGAGGTACGTCAATAGCAGTTCGTAATCTATTGCAGCTCAATGCTTCATCAAAGTGCAACGACTGCTCAGGCAAAACAAATCCTTTCTGTTTTGGAAGTACGGCCAATCATCAATGGGATCATCGTTCAGCAAATTCCTTCCCCTTGTGTTATGTAGGTCAGGAATCCGCCCAAATGCCTTGTACGGATTTTATGCCTTGGTCAATGCCCACACATATTCCATCGTATTCTGGTGGAAATAACGCTACCCCGGTGCCCCGTCGATCTGTACCAACTGTCCCCAATGATTCTTCTCTCAACACTTTTTCAGTTTGGCCTGTGATCCACCATGGTATTACTTGTGACAGTTGTAAGAACACCATCGAAGGGATTCGTCATAATTGTCTTGAATGCCCAGGTTAGTATTTTTCATAATGAGTCGGGGAAATCAGTACTTACAGTTGTTAGACTATGATCTTTGCACTACATGTATCACTTCTGGCGGGGCTGAGAGGCACAATCCGTTCCATGAGTTTTCCGAATTAACAACGCCAGTTGATGTCCATAGTGATCGTGAAATCAGTGAGCAAGGAGGAAATGGGGCGGTGGCTATTTCTTCCGAAAGTGTTATCCATCAAGCAATTTGTGATCTGTGCGACTCGCAAATCCGGGGGGATCGCTATGTGAGTTGCTTCGAGTATCTTGCATGTATCTGACTTTATGTTTGTGGCAGAAATGTGTGCATTGCCCTGATTTTGATACATGCTCGAGCTGCTTTAGGTAACACCTATTGTTATGGTTTCCAACTGACTCACGAATTTTCAGCATTACGGGAATTCAACATCCCAAGCATAATTTTGTCAGACTAGGGCGTTCAGAAGATTACATTGTAAGACAACTCATTTCTCTCATTTCTGTATGGGCTCATACCCCAATAGAAACGCCACGACCACGTCGCCTTTTCCCATCTTGCGACCTGCAATAGTGAGTGATCCAGCTCACTGTCAATCATCACCTACTCATTTTTCTAGTTTGCACGAAACGCATTCATGGTGTCCGCTACAAGTGTATGCACACCGATTGTCCAGACTTTGACCTCTGCAGTGTGTGTGAAAGCCACCCAATTGCCTTACATCCTGACAATCACCCATTGTTAAAGTTGAAGACGCCTGAGAGTGTTATTCCCCAAGTCAGTCATTATAAGCATTCTGCTTCCGTTGTCGTCACCAACGGAAGTCATGAATCTATGTCCACTCAGAACATTCCTCGTTCCCCTGATCAGCTTGCAAGTGGATCGTTTATCTGGGGATTTAGGCATGGACCATCTGAATCGGAAAGCTTTGACAAACCAATGCCTTTGGGTCGACCGATGCTTGTCCCTCGCCTGGATGAAATTTCGCCCCCGATCAGTTGCGCTGTTCCCGCACAGGGGGCACGTCCTCTCCCTGTCCCGCCTCAATCATCCGGGTCGTTCCGAGTTCGTGATTTTGTGAATGAAATGCACGTTGCACCAGGGGTTCGAGAGAACCATGGCCGACAGACGCCTATGAGGGATCACGAGGGTGATGTGGGTTCCCCCAAAAGTGCGGTCTGGCCTTGTAATGTTGGGCTTGAGCGCCTTATGGAGGCTGTTTCTATTGCTGAGTCCCCGCCAATGGGTGAGGAAACATTGTTGAAACCACCGTCCCACGGGATAACACCGGTGATGGAAGCAAAACCTTCGCCGCCTGCGAGTATGTCGCGACAAACGCTGGCAATGTTATTGAGTGGCTATGGAAGCACCGGGTCAGAGGACAAACCTTATGTGATGGGGTCACGAGCGTTGTCTCCCGTGCCCGTAGATGATCATGATCATGATAACGAACTTGCCAAGCTCAGTGCCAAATTTATCGAAGATTTGACAGTGTCAGACGGACAAGTTTTCCCTCCTGGGGCCGAGTTTGTGAAATGTTGGAGGATGGAGAATGATTGTAGAGATGAGTGGCCTGATACGACAGAATTAGTTTATGTAGCTGGTGAGACGCTGGGTATGCAGAGAGACGGTGCCGTGCACGTCGGTGCTGTCAAACGTGGCATGGAAGTTGAAATATGGACAGGGGAGTTAAAGGTACGGATATAAACTCTGTTTAAGCAATTTGCTGACAAAGTCAGGCCCCTGAGGTGGCTGGACGCTACGTCAGTTATTGGAGGCTTCGAGATGGCGATGGAAGGTTATTTGGTGATAGCATTTGGATTGAGTGAGTATTGCATCGATCAAGAATTATGGATCTGATGGTGAATTGATAAAGTATTGTGGTCACGGATGCTCAATCAAGCTCAGAGTGCGACAAGTCAATTGCATCGTCACTCGTTGTCATGCCTCGGCCGAGTGTGACGGGGAAACAGGGGTCATTGTGTCTGGCATCGAGGGCTAACTCGGATACAGATTCACTTGTGAGTATTCCATCATCAGATGAAGGAGTTTGGGAACAGGTTGGGACGTCAGTGGGAGGATCTGAGAGGAATGCGCAGGTGAATGATTATGTGGTAGTTTACGATGATCAGTCGTCGTCGTCGTCGTCGGAATAAATGTACAAATAGGATTTATATTCATGTAGGTTTGAGAATGATAACAGCATCTGTACCAACCACCTGAGTATCGACGTGTCGGAAGAGGGGGCTCTAGAAGGGACAAGTTTAGCAGGGATTGTGAAGGCAAGGAAAAAGGACAGACGGCAATGGGAGTGGAGTATGCGATGCCGTCTGCACCGACGAGAGTTGGGGCTACGGTGATGATGAGGGTATGGACCAGGGCAGCTTGCAAAAAGGAGTCGATGATGCGAGCACCGCCTTCTACCATGAGGGATTTGATTCCGAGGTGGCGGAGTTTGAGAAGGACCTCGGGGAGAGAGAGCACTGTGGAGGAAAAAGGGAGGGCGTGAGAGGAGAGGAGAAGAGCATACTGGTCTGAGAGGGAGTGAGCTCGATGATCAAAGCGCCTGCCCGGGAGAGCGTATCACGTCGGTGTTGCCAAGGGGCATGGTCGAGCAGCGGGGGAGAGCAGATAATCCAGGGTTGGCGACCGGTGTTGGCAGCATAGTTTTGCAGAAGCCTCGCGCTGGGAGAGAGACGGAGAGCGGGGTCGAGGACGATGGGGATGGGAGAGGGGGCAGGTGAGGGGAGAAGACGAGCTGGACGAGGGCAGTCAGACGGCGAGAGAGAAAGAAAAGAGACAGACTGTTGAGCTGGGGGTCGTCATTGATGGCAGTGCGGACGCCGACGAGGATGGCGTCGTGGAGGGCGCGGATGTGGTGGGTGACGAGCATGGAGTCTGCGCAGCTGAGAGGCAGCTGCTGGCCGTCGGCGCCGGCAATCTTTGCATCGAGGGACTGGGCAAAGGAGAGGCAGACATGCGGACACGACGCCGGCGGTGGCTGCTGCAGATGCGCGAGGGCGGAGGCGAGGAAATGCATGGGAAGGGCACGTGATGCAACGTGACGCGTGGAATATAAAGCGACGGAGAGCGCTCAAGCGCCAATGCTCCTCCCCACCTCCCCCCGCAAACTGCGCAGACACAGTCGCGTCGCCTCCGCACCCCCCGTCCTCGCCCCCATCGCCTTCCACAACGGTCCCCTCCTCGACCTCGACCACATCTTCCTCAACCCCCAGCCCTCCCGCAGACTCACTAAGCGGCGCATCCCCCAAGACCACTCCGTCCCTTGCTCTTCTTCTGCTGCTGCTGCCGCCGCCGCCGCTACAGGGAACCCTGCCGCCAATGTCTCTGCCGCCCCTCAGATCGCCTCCCATCCGACTCCCCACCGCTCCCACAGCGATCCCACTCGCCGCAGCATTATCAAAAAACTCAGCTTGCATTCTCCAAGCTTTTCCTCTCCCCCTACCTCCTCCTCCTCCTTCAGCAGATGGTCAAGGCGCAGATCTCCGCCTCCCCGCTCAGCCCCACTCCTCCCCCTCGTTAGGGCCACCTCCCCCTTTACCGTCGATATGGTATGTTCACTATCATCATCTCTCTACCTCCCTCTTCACATCTTCCTACCAGCCTCGCGCTACGACCTTTACTCTCGACTCTGACTCCTCCAGTCCTTCCTCGCCCACCGATACCCTCGCTTCTTACCCTCTCTCACACTCCACGCATCGCAGGTACACGTTTGCCATGGCCATGACCAACGATGACATCACAGACGAGACTCTTGTCGAACAGCTAGAACGCATCCGCTTGCGCAAAAACCACCTCGATCAACTCGATGACATTTGGGACCTCGACCACGTCCTGTTCCGTAGTCTCCAATCCTCATCTCCTTCTCTGCCTGATTCAACATCCACCCACCAATGGCATACTGCCCGCAGGCTCCTACTCACCTGCCGTGAGCTCCTCCGCACAGAACGCCATTATCTCGTTTCCCTACAGGCTCTTTTGTCGTCTCAGACCCACGGCTCTCCTCCACCCTTGATGTTGACCTACGTAGACCAGCTCGTGAAGCTCAGCCAGTCTTATCTCGCTTCCATGCTCTCAGATCCCAGCTCCTCCGGTGTTGCTACCGCTTTCTTGCACGTCGAACAACCCATGGATAACGTCTTTGTTCGCTGGTGCAGTGTCGTCGGGCTCTGGTTTGACAACACCAAGGACAATCCAAGACACTATCCAAGAAAACTCACCAAATCGTGTAAATGTCTGAATGATGAACTCAAGGGCCCTGAGCAGGATGATCACGACCAGGACGAGCACGAGGATGACCTGTTGGCTGGTAGCCGCCTCAAGATCAATTCTTGGCGCCGTAGTCTCGCTTCATTAACAGATCTAGCTACCAACACTCAGAAAAAAGACAAAACTTTGCTTCTCCAATCGCCCATAAATAGCAAACCCAAAAAGCCATCCATACGTGATTTGGCCATTCTTCCGACACAAAGGATCATGAGATATGTCTTGCTCTACAGAGGTCTGTTTTCCATCTGCTATCTGACCATCACTCTGACTCCTTTTGACACAGATTTGCTCACACATACCCCTTCAACCTCTCCTTCCCATGACCTTGTTCAACGTGCCGCCGATGCAGCTCTCCGGATCGCACAAAAGTGTGATCGTGCGCAGACCAACTCAGCTTTCATTGTTAATACCACTCACAAAGTTCCTAAACCTGTTGTCGCTCCGGCGCTTTCTGTATCTGCTTGATTATCGCCCATCTCACAGCATTGTCTATGTTTGTTGTCATTCCTGGCATCCCCTCTTTTGTTTGCTTCTTTTCCTTTTCAGGACACCTCAGATGAACTCTATGCTCAAAGTTGTATTATTAAATTCCACTATATATACAATACCCATTCTTTTTTCGGTCATTACAATAGCCGAGTATCAATAAATATGCTTTACACGTGGCTCCTGTACGCTAGTTTCTGAAGCGAGGACTCGGTCCATGTGGAAGGAATACTAGTTCTTGAGTTTGTGGTATTTTCAGAACATCATTGTCATCATCATCATTGTCGCCGCCACTACCGATACCAACACCTCTACTGCTTTCCTCGAAAAGTTGACAAAGACGGGAATGTGGGAAGATATGTCGACTGGGTGAAATTCCTCCTAGTCTTGTGTGAATGTGATTTTCTCCAACAGAAGATGCTCTCCTACGGCGTTGTGGTAATATCAAGACAGGAGCAGAAGCAATAGTCTCACTATCGCCATGTCGATCACGTTTAGGAGCTGGAACCGGAGTCTGAGGGGACGAAAAAGACAATGAAATTCGAGATGTTTCGCGTGGATTGGACTGGGACCTCCTATGTAAATTCCATATTCGGCTCGTGTTCTTATCATTGGAGAGACAGGTCCAAGGTTGCACATCTTCTTTCTCCTCTTCCTTCTCCTCCACTTCCCGTGGTGGTGATGGTAAACATGGGTTACGAATCACACTGGATAACGGTTTCCTCTCAGCCATCAATTTCGGTCCCACTGTTTTCTTCACAATTTGAATCAACTTGACTTTCTTTCCTTGACTCGGGTGTAACATGTGAGGAGAACATGTGAACGTATGCGGTACAAGGATCTTTTCACCGTCCACAACCTTGCCAGTTTGTTCCGCACGTCGATCTTCAACAGAGTAATCAAATTGCCAATAAAGTTTAACAGCGGCATCTAGTCCTTGTTTAACCTCAGCATTATCATTCAAAGTAGGAGACGGTGCTAGCATCACAGTCGGCGATGCAATCTCGGTTCCATGAACAGTATACATTCCACTAGATTTTAGACTGAGGTAGGCCTGACGAGAAAGGAAATCGCGGCTCTCGTCTCCGTTGATAATCAGTCGCCTTAAAATAGGCAGCCCGTCAAGTGGCGCATAGTGAAACCGAAAGACCTCTCTGGTAGCGGGCACAAACGTGATCAAATCCACCTTGATAGTTCCACTTTCCATGAGGTGGCATCTCGTAGGCTTAAACAGAGGTTGAACCGTTCGAAACCCCTCTTGATCAATCAACAGAGACAAAGTCACGTTTTCAAGCCAAGAATAGTGTTGTAGATAACCTCGCGAGGCGATTGTACATGAAGGAGGGACGTACGACGTGAACGGAGACCTATACGAGAGTTTTTGTGCCGCCACCGCCGCCGAAACTTGGGTGTCGGGAGAAATGCTAACTGTTGAGCCTATTCCACACTCGGTTGCAACTCCATCTCGTTGTCGAGTCGTAGTCAGAGCCTGAATCATCGCCGTATCTCCGGCAGCATTGAAAGCAGGAGATTCCTTTCTGTATTTTGGTGACCCACAAGTACGGTATATCGCAGGCCGCCGTGAAAGAGATGAAGTCGAAGCCAGTGTCGAGATGCCCCAAGTACCTGAATTTTCTCTCACACAAAGTTCTATGGAACTCATTTCTTCTGAAAGAGTCCCGTCTGTGAAAATTCTATAGGTCAGTGAAAACGCAACTCAATAGTCCAACAAGGGTGAAACGAGATCTGGACCTTGTGTGGCGGACAATGAACTATCCCCTTTTGGGAAGCTCGAGACCGGATTTGCGGTAGTCGACAAGTTCAAATTTTGTGACGGCACACCAACCTCAGCCGGATCTTGTGGAGATGCACCTTTGAAGCCGGTAAGATCATCAGAACTCTGTTCCAGCCGAACGGAAGCTTCGACCCTATCTTTTGTCAATGCGGATGAAATAAGGTGGTCCCATTGAGACGCGCTTATCCACGAATCCCCGTTGCACGCAAGTGTATCTCGAACAAAACCCCCAGCGGCAGTATTCGAAGACCAGCATAGTGAAAGTCTGTGCCCATCGTTTCCACGTACAGAACACCCGAAAGTATCGAGCGTGTGATCCAAGTCTTCATGAGGTAGTCCCTGAGAGACTTTGAATGAAAGTCCATGTCCGTCCAGAGCGTGGTCAGAAATGAGTAAAGTTGATTTAGAAATGTCAAATTCCCAGCTGCGTGGGCTAGAATGGGGGGCCATAAGATATGAGTCATGCTGTTCGTCAAAAGGTACCGCTGTTGGGAAAGAATTTTCGAATAATAAGATAGGAATTTCTCCGGATGTAATGGATGTAGATAAGTCGGAAGGAGACAAAACTGGGGAAGGAGGTATAAGCTCAAGAAGAGCGATGAGACTAGGCGATGACGGGGGTGGGCGAATAGTAGATTGGCTGAGCGCCTCTGCCATTGCTATGGTTATTTGTACAGCTAACCTGGTATCGCAGAAGAAAGGAAACCTTGGATGACAGCGGATGGAAAAGAAAAACAACAGCACAATACTTATAAATAACTCAGCTACAAGCGTATTCTAAGTGCATGCGAATGTCGGGTTAGAGCTCAATCTCGCCTGCGAGGACGAGTTGTTTTACTTTTTCCTGCTTGCTTTTTAGAAGGGCCCTATTCTTTAACACACAGTAATCGCCAAACTCATTTTGAAGTTGCCAGGTTTCCCCTGGTAGCCAAAGTGTGCGGGTCAGGCGGGAAGAGAACCTCGGATCCAAGAATGGTTCACAAATCGCCCGCTCCCAGATTCCAGAGTCAGCTACAAATCGAGGTTCTAAGGATGATTCGACAGGATGTAGGGGGTAGTCGAGGTCGATCAGATAGTCACAAGTTTCGGGTTGGACCTGTGTCCGATACAACGTTAAATGTAATATATGCATATAACCTGAAGTTACGCACATAACGAGAGGCGTCTTCTTTGTTTAGGTCATTAACATCCGCTGGAATATAGCTGGTCTCCGGCCTAGGCCACCAAGAAGCATTGAATGCATTGGAATTAGCGGCCTCGTTGAAATGCCGAGGCAACTGTCCGCGGAAATCACTCTTGATGAACTCAACACGAATCCCTGTGGGTACTAGATAATGGCCAGTGAAGCGATGCCACTCTTTCCCAAGACAGAGAACGAGGTTGAAATGCTTTATAGGAGTGAGGTCTATGGGTGGCTTGTCATCTTCTTGAGTTTCGGGTGGGAAGATGGGGAGAAGGCCTGTACTGTTCAGAAGCTGGGGTAACTCAATCCCTCCAAATTTGGACAATACCGAGAGTGGAGCATGATAGTATACCCACTGTGCACGAATGCGGCACAATGATAAGAACGCTGTTCCTACAATGAGAGATAGGGTGAAGTTACGGAAAATTAATGTTCGTGATGCCTAAGAAGGGTCAATAGACGATGGATCTAATGGATTAGCTTGACTCACCTGATAAGGAGACTTGGTAACTTTGATGAATGCAACTTCCATCCAACCCCGCATAAGATATAACGTCACAGCCGCATTAAAGCATAAGAGAGGGTAAGCTGGGAACATGAACCGCTCTTCCTTGTGAGCTTGTGTGGTCAGGATGACTAACCACAGATAGAAAGGCGCAAGACGGAGGGTGAGGAGGGTGAAAGGTGAGCTTTGTTCACCAGTTGCGTTAGCGAAACCCAATCGTTTGCGATCAATGATATAAGTGATGAACAATGCAGGTACCGAGAAGAGGGCGAGCGGGAGTAGATAATTGAAGTTGAGAAGTAGGTTATTGATGTAAAAGTGCCAGGGGGACGTTCCATAGAGATCGGGACCTCGTCCTGCCCCGCCAAAAACATTATACTTGACAATATTCCAGGGTACGACTGTCAGTTTACCATAAGCCACAGAGTCAATGCCAATTACGGGCACCTTTCAATAGGTCAGAGGTAAGTTCGGGAAATATTGGTGGTCAAACACATACGAAGATCAAACTTGCGGCTGCTGCAGATATTAGAAATCTTGCCCATCGTTGTGTCAGCCATGAGCCCCTAGCTTGTGGTGCTACTCTATCACCGCCGTACAAAAAGAGCTCTTCAAACACAAAAGGTATAGAGATGGCCAGAGCAAATGGCCACCCAACGATGGCACCAAGGGCGAAGAACAGAGTTGCTCCGAGGGTACGTCTTCGATTATCCAGTGTTGCTGGCTCTAAAGCATAAGAAAATGCGAAGGCCGTCGTGTACATTGCAAAAGAAGAAGGCAAGAAAGCTGAGGAGCCCTGTTAGCAGTATGCAGAAACTGAATTGTAGAATTTACATGTAGACGCATTCCACATGCCAGCGCTCGGAAGCATCATGAAGAAAAGATAACGGCCAACTCGCTCGTTGATTTTGGATACTACCGTGTGGTAGAATGTGCATTCGGCGATGGTAGAAATTCCCGCAAGGAACCAGCGAACAGCAAAAAATACAGGTCTCTAATAGTATTATGTATTATGAGCTCAAAATGGATGGATCCCGGGATTTTTTTTATCATACCTTGTTGGGGCCCAAAAGTAAGCTGGCAAATCTTGCAGGTAACAGATGGAAGAGGATATAGGCCCAGCTTCTGATGCCATACTGAGGAGTGACCTCCCAAGTCTGGAATCCGTATCCGCGATGAAGAAAATGAAGAGGCTCCCAAAAGTTGTAGACTATGGGGAAAGTCAGCTGGAAGTTAGTTGAGGCTCGAGCCTCCGGAGGAATATGACATGACCTTCATCGCAATCGTCGATATTGGAATACATCGCCCCTAGAGCACGTACTAGAAGCATGATGCGAATGGCAACGGAGAAACTCGGAGTCCATGGTCTACGCTGTGCCCTGGAACAAGTTCAAACATGCACTTCGGTGAGTCCCGAGGCTACGCACCTACGAAGTCGATCCTGGAGGATTCCTGTATGTCGCGGCTCTAGCTTGGACTTGACTTCGGCCCCAGGATGACGAAAGCGCAGTGTTTGGAAGTTGGATGCCATTCTAAAGGTTTCCCGAAACCTTTGAAGAGTATGCAAATCTCACCGCAGTGCTCGCTCGGCACAAATGCGGAAGGTTAGTTACATAAGCAATGATTAATCCAATGACGGACTTCGGAAACTCTGGAATATGCCGAGATGGCATCCCAGAAACGTGCAGATCTCAGGTACGTTTGCACTATTGGTTCCCGGTCAGTCTCCACTGGGCTGAATAAGCTAGCCAGGCTGCTATCACTTCTATCGGAAGAAATCCGCCGAGTGAGGAGAATGTAGATAAGCATGCTTGCCCGCGCAAACGAGCTTAAAATACCAGATAGCCGTTGGGTATGAGATCTTAAAAGACGAGAGGTTACTGTGGGAGCGAGGCTGGATGCTCGGATACATGCGGCGAACAGCAGGGAGTGGATGAACTAGCGGGGAAAGAAGAATCTGACGTAGAAAAGGACTTTTTTTGCGACTCTCTGCTTGATTAGGAAGTAGGACTGCTTCTTTCAGAGGAGGAGAAACGTCTGTTTGTATCACCCACCCAATTGACGTTGCTTGCTTCTTAATAACAACTCTCTTTCTCTTTCCTTCCCTCCTCTTCTTGTGTTTTCCATCATCCCCTCCCGCTCTCTTGCCCTCCCATGGATGCTGTAAGTGTAACTGCAGACCATTTTATCTATGTTACTCAAGTCTACTTTTGTGGTGAGTACTGATAAATAAGTTTTCTGGTCAGATTAACCTTACCAGTGATTTTTTCTTACCAGCAATGTGTAAGGCATCTCGCCTTTCTGTTCCTATAGTGCTAACAACTTTCTAGATGCTGTAGTCCTCTGGGACTGGCTCATCAGTCTGCCCAGAGAATATCGCTTCGTGAGTTGTATAGGAAAATCAAAATTTTCTCACTATGAATGCGCGCAGATATGGAAGACACGTTGGACTCCTGTCAAAGTGGCTTACCTCTTTTGCAGGTGAGTCAGTACAAACTCTTTGTAACGCGTTTTTTTCAGACGAGTCGACAGATATTGGGTCATTACAGTAATCCCATATATTCTGTACTGCTTCGTTGTTGATCACCCAAAGACGACCTGCGAGAGAATCTACAAAGTTCGTTGTCGATCTTTTTCTGGCGCATATACTCATACATGTCGTAGATTCCAGTGGCACTTGCCATGTGGAATCAAGTGGGATCTGAATGTGTGTTAAATCTCTTATACACATCGTGATATTTATATTGAATATCTGTCTCAGCTGTGCTGCTCATCCGTACCTATGCCTTTTTCAGTCGCAATCTCTACGTCCTTTGGTTTTTACTTTCAGCTTTGGCTGGGGTAGTTGCCTATCAGCTTTACGTCGATACGACTCAGATGCTCCGTAAGGTTCTATCCCATTCAAGAAGCCATATCATATTGATTATACACAGTTCTTCCTTTCATTCGTCCACCCTTCGTAAGTAATGACAACTACACGAATCCTGGGTTTTGAACTCTTCTTTCAGGACAAGGGACCCTGTTTCCCCATGTCGAAGCCCCATTCGGCACAATTACTTGGTATGTGTCAAAATGTCTTCTTTTCGTTTGGAAGTCTAAATCGTCTTTAGGATTTTTTGTAAGCATTGCATTTCATCCGTTGATAGAACTTTTATAAATGATGCATAGATTGCACCGCTCCTTTTCGACACAGTCATTACTTTCATGACCGTCTGGAAGGCTTTTACCATCAAAAGGCGCAACGGTGGACCAAACAGTCGGTTGATTCAAACTTTTTTACGAGAGGGTAGGAGTCTTCCCCAAGTTCTTTCTCACTTGATTAATTGAGATTAATCAAAGGTGTTTTTTACTACATCCTGATTTCAATTGCAAACCTAGTAAGAGTAGTATCTCAATCAGTCTACATGATTTCTCAGCCTATATCACAGATCAATGGAGTTTTCTACCTCCAGTAAGACACTCCGATCGTATCTCAGCATTCAAACTGACCTATCATATCAAAGACCTCGTCAGGTTATCTCTGCTATCAACATTCCGCTCAGTGTCATGTTGGGTCCTGTTCTAGCTTGTCGTCTGGTATGTATCTCGCTCAGCAGATATTTTTAAACCTCTTAGCATATAATAGATCCTAGATCTCAGAGAGCGTGGCTCAGAGACAGTCGCTCATTCTGACGGCACAGGGATGGGTGCATTTACAACCAAGTCTGTTTCTCAGCAAGATTCCCCATTCACCCCACCAAACCCACGAAGCAAGAACACGACCGGTCGATATCGAAACCGAGAAACTACTAGTGCTATCAATACCAATGTTATGTTTACAACCCTAGGTACCATTCCACCTGAAACAGAAGTCGACGTCGAACGTGATGGCATGGAGATGGAAGACATAAACCTTGGCCTGAATCTTCATCTTGGCAACCTCAACACTGCTATCGGCGGCGAAGACGGCGAGCCAATCCCAGAAAATGAGAGTAACGGCGAAAGCCCAGCTCCTGCCTACAATTCGCTCGAGATTGGATACAGGGGTCCTGGGGATACGAGTGTTGAAAGTGGAGTAGGCGGGGTTAGAGTTAACGTTGAAAAGGCTACATCTAAAAGGTGACGATGAAGACACCACGTTTCCAGCCAGGACATTTTCTCAGATACCAAATCCAAGCTGGTTCTGGCGAAGCCGGATTTTTGGTTTCCTTCCTTGGTAATGTGTTTTTGTGTAGCGCTATCCTTTTCGCTCTTCCGCTTTCTGTGTCTTATATTGTTTTCGTCGCATCCTTACTCTACAAATTCCCTCCTTGACAAAGGATAGATCATAATTTTTCAGAGCCATGTTCAAGTCAAGATTTTGCGTGTACATTGTAACTGCATTGTAACTGCATTGTAACTGCATTCACGTCAATCAATTTCCAGAGTGTTTCCGTGATTCTGAACGAGGGAGTCACATGGTGACTTCTATTTGGGACAACTGCGATTAAGCTTCTATCACACCTCATCCTTTTTTCTCCATTGCTACCATCACCAACAGGATGCCATACCATCTAACACTTCTCGACGTGCCTTCTGAGATTCTTCTCTACATTTGTAAATTTCGCTTACAATACCTGAAATTGCTAATTGGACCATTTGCTCAGGCTCATATCTCGATTTGCCGGACTTGGCTGCTTTAGCTCAGGCAATCCCTTCCTTGAGTGCTATCACGACAGACCCAGTACTTCACATACAGCGACTACGCGTTGTCTACCCATCTCGCATCGAACATTCTTTGTTTGGTACGAGTCCAGAGGGACACGGCTTTCGGCCCTCTATTGGAGACCTCGTTCAACGAGGAGTAATGCGTGGACTTAACATTGAACGACGCTGGAGATTGGGTGCTTATCTTTACTCGCGTGATGTGAGTCATGGTTTTTTTTTCATATAGTCTTGAATCAAATTAGTCGTACTTATAGTCGATCCTTCAATATGAACGAGGACGTACTCTGGCCAAGCGGCGTGTTAGTCATTTGGTCTCTGTTCAGCTGAGAAAACGGAAATCATCTCCTGAGAGCGCGTATAGATCCCTACATGAAGCTCTCATCTTTCCAGATATCGAATCGTCTTCGACCGGCATATCGAGGAAGCTTCTGCCTATTGTCCGGCGACTGAAATGGTGCCTCCGTCGTGACCAGCTGGCCAGAAACTTCAAGATAGGACCTTATGTCAACTCTGGAACAGCCTTCTGGACTTGGCTGGAGGGCAAAGGCCGAGGTATTGTACAGGATGGAGAAAGACTTAGGCTGGCGATATGTCCTGATCTGAAAAAAAACATTCGTTTCTATGAGTCGATTGGTGCTACCGTTGCCTAGACACTTGCATCGCCGTTGGAAGCAGTCGTTGTATACTAATGATTGTTGCGTATCCTTCTCTTTTTGATTATATACCGCATTTACGACCGTCCCAAGTGTTGTCTACCTATTCCAGAACTGGTGAGACTATCCGCTTGGTAGACATTCTTGTTGAAAGCGTCTCAGACTTACATTGTTATCTCCACGATTGAGCCGGGCCACCAGTCTATCGCAGGCTATGTTACAGGGCGTCGTTGGCGCCTGCTTTCTTTCCGACCAATTTTCCGGAAATCAAGAATCACACTTCTTCCTCATCTGCCGATATCATCCAAGGAACTCCTGATCTTCGGCACTCAGACTGTGTAAACGGACTCTCAATCTTATGTTTTTTTATTTCTACAACTGGGCCACCAGACCGTTCATTTGATATATGAAAATAGTAGAACAGGAAAAGTGGGGAATACACTCATGTAAATAGTTCACGGTGAATCATGGACTCAAAAGACACTCGTCATTTCTCAGTTTCGATGTCTCAATAATCTGTAGATTGAGTCTAGCTATTGAAAAATATGTATTACTCAATACTCTGCATGAGTCGATGGCGTAGTTGGAAAGCGCATCTGTCTAACTGGGTCAATTCTTGGGAAGACAGAAGGTCCTCAGTTCGAACCTGAGTCGATGCACACAGTGGATATAAAATGTCAAGTCGCTTGGTCTAGATGACCTGTCACACAGTGACACTCCGCCACTATTCTTTTTTTTATTTGATCAATAATTTGTAACGTGGTGTACGCACAGTCTGCGGTAGTCTACTGACCACGGAGGCTCACTACCTCTGATAAATATACAAATCGCGTCATACAAAAGAGACAAACACAGAACGAAAAAGAAGTAGAGAAAAATAAGGACATAGCCAAGTGAGCATGAATGGAGTTCCATACGTCAAGGTTCAAGGAGAGAGGACATGGTGGGAGAGTGCGTTCCCGGCGTCTTTGACTGGCTCAGGGAGCTATGGGACTCTCTGGGTGGTGTGAAGGTGGTGTGAAGGCAAATACCGTGGGATTAGATGTAATAGGGTCACCTACGAAGAAAACAAATAATAATAAACCAATAAACCAAAAGGGTAGAACAAGTCCTACAGTGACGATGAGAAACAATCATGTTACCATCGTCGCATTCTTGCTAGAATTAGGCATCTGTACTAGGGCAGATAATTGTGGTGCATTCACAGACAATCCTTTAGGTAAAAGCGGAGTTGACGTGAGGGGAGGTGGAAGATCCAAAGGCGTACGCTTGTCCTTGGGTTTTCCAGGCTGACTCGGTCCATCTTTTGTTCCAGCACCCTGAGCTGTATCCTGCAAACCTTTTCAAGCATTTGCGCATATTTGTCATCAGTTCCAGAAAAAGCCTGCTCCTGCCACAACGCTCCATCTTCAGAAAAGCATGGCCAAATGCCGCACATAACTCTATGATTTTTCATTCAGCGACATAAAAGGATAGTAACTCACGGACCGGGACAGCCAAACGTTTGATGAGCCTGTCCAACCCGGGTAGTTGCTACTGTTTTCCGGGAATGGCTACAGAATATGTGGTAGATGTATTTTTGGCATTCATTGATTAAGGTGATCTGTAGAAAAGGAAGATTGTAGTAACAAGCCTCGGCAGGCTGGGAGGAGGGTATCTGCTCCACTTTGGGATCAGTGATGTCATACCCTGAATCAAAATTCTTCACGTGCCAAGGCAGTACGTGGCAGCCAAGTGCACATTGTTTGTATACGATGTCCATCACTCATATTCAATCGATCTCACAATTAGACAAGATTTTGTCCAGCTCAAAGGAGAAACTCAGTGTATGTGACTCTTGGTGTCTTCCACAAATTCTCGAATTCACGAGTTTGGATAGGTCATTGACTTCCATGCTACATGGTTTGATCATTCAAGACTTAGAACATTCAGATGTACTTATGTACTTTAGGTGTGGTCCCTGCCATATGATTGCCCCTGCATTTGAGGCGCTCTCTAAGAAATACACCAATGTTAACTTCCTCAAATGTGACGTGGATGCTGCACGCGATGTTGCGGCTCGATACTCTATATCTGCCATGTGAACACCTTCAATGTTCACCTTCAATGCCTTCTGACTGCCATGTAGGCCTACATTTGTTTTGCTCGAAGGTAGTACGAAGGTGGATCAGGTGAAAGGTGCCGATAAAAAGTAAGGTACTAATCCAAGTTCTTGTCCACTGCAATCTCATTTTTTTGTTTTCAGTGCCATTGAGAGCATGCTTCGGAAACATGCTAGCTCCTCTAATACAGCGTTTTCTGGCACGGGGCGGACCCTCAGTGGTGACACAACTCCAGTAAGGGGCACTTCAGATGGTGTTGATTGGGCGAAAGCGGGAATATCAAATCTCGATCCTCAGCTCAGAGTGTTTCTGGGCTTAATCAGTGCTTATTTCGTGTTTTGGTATTTGAGCTCGTGATGTTCAGTCAAGGTATCTAGATATTTGCATAGATAATGGTAACTTCCGAATCTGCCATCGATTTATCCGCAGAGACCGCTCTAAATGCAGTTAAACGGATCTCAAGTGATAACGAGTTTTTATATTAAGGATCCAGAACTATAGACAAGGCTTAGTGACCAATGAATGGATTGTCAATGTGACCATTTACCTTGTCCCCATCCCATTGAACTCCATGCCTGGCGAGCTGCTGCTTCTTTCGCCTGTTTCTGGTTCTTGCCTGTCCCTTCACCACGTGTTTCCCCATTCACTGAACGTCTCGTGAGTAGCCAACGAGGAGAAAAGGTTGCAGCTTACAACAACATTTAACATGCCATATAGGATTGTGATGAGCGCCCTCGCTACGGGCAGGGTAAGTCACTGCATAGCCCCGCTGGTGAGCTGCCATGTTGAACTGAGCCAAGACTTGGTGACTGGTTTGAGTTGGTGGCGGCGGGAATGGTTGTTGGCCTGAAGAGTAGTATGAAGGAGGAGGAGGCGGCTGGGGAGGTGGGGCGGTTGGCGGAGGTGGGGGTTGCTGCCCCACCGAGGGTAATCTGGCTTGTGGCCGGTTTTGAGGTTGACCAACTGGTACGAGGGGCACCTCAGATCCTGGTTCAATCACTTGCGAGACCCACTCTTGAATACTGGCCATGCCATGCAAGAGGAAAGCAGCCCCCATATACTTGCAGAAGAAATAGAATGCACCCTGTGGATTTGTCAGTACTATTGGAGTGGATTTTTCGGGGGAATGTACCTCCTGTGTGTCTATGTATGCAGCATCCTGAGCCGGGCATCGAATTTTGTTTTTAAGACCGTACTGGACCAGAAGAATAGGGTAATCGGGAGTGTTGACATTTCTCAGACTCTTTCAAGTCAAGCAAAGTTCAATTGGATGTATACAATGAAAAAGTTGGAAATCTTACATCGATCTGTTCCGCAGAGAGAACGGGGTTTCTCTTCTTAAAATAGTGGAAAGTAATTGCCTGATCGATAACCCGTTTACCAAGCTGAGCCAACCGCCCTGCCTCGTTGAACTGTTCGGTTTCCGATGATCCGAGCATATCCTCATGGTACACGAAGACGGATAGAACCAAGTCTTGGTCAGTGATTTCTGGAAGGGGGGGAAGAGATGTATCCATCATGTTGCATAAGGTACTTCAATCGTTGGATGATCTCCAAAGGAAAAGTCAGAAGAAGAATCGAAGTCAGGTAGAGGAATATGCTTCTATCAGTGGTGTTGATACCCTTCCACTTATGGATTTTGGAAGCAGTTTGTTTTATTTGTGAACGCTCACATGGATGCTTTGATTTCAGAATAGTGATTACCTAAACATGATCATGATATTTTTATCTCATTTCCCAGCATCATTGTAGTTGATTCTAGGGCGTCACTACAAAAATTGAACTATTGATCATGATTGACTCGACGGTGGGTATGCCAAGAAGGTTTTCCATTAGACAGGCAAGGGGAGGGCACGGCCAACGTTACGACAATAGTTAGAGGAAAACGGGTAGGGCGTGGATATGAGCAGCTTAGTGGAATTTATCACTGATGGAGCGAAATGGTGTTTGTCCTCCCCAAAATAAGCCATCAATAGTTGGCTTGTGTCGGCGTCAGATCTGGCATAGATCCAAGAAATCATGAGAGAATCCTTGCCGCCCTTGGTGTCTGTAAGTGCACAAAAAACATATCACGTCGAACTCGAACCACTATGTGGTCTAGTTTTTCCTACGGCTCTGTGGGGGAGAAATGGAGGGTAAGTACCGCACAGAGAGCTCCGAGCTCTCACATTCACTTCCCTTCATCAAGTCGACCTCGCCTC
>Ga0153959_1000089_pt1 | contig 62628 bp, 63 predicted proteins | sample TSFL043MetaG_FD_104685 | JGI IMG/M metagenome (GOLD analysis project Ga0153959, IMG submission 104685) | Attine ant fungus gardens microbial communities from Florida, USA - TSFL043 MetaG | ecosystem: Host-associated > Fungi > Mycelium > Unclassified | place: USA: Florida, Wekiwa Springs...
ATTAAATGAAATAAAAATAGTTTTTTCAAGTTCACTTCTAGTTTTTTCATTTTCGAATTCAACAATTTCATCATAAATTTTATTAATATTTTCTTTTCATGCTTTTTCTAAAAAATTATATAATTGTTTTTTAGATTTTTTTTCATTTAAAACTGAATTTAATTCTTTACTTGTAAACTCGTTCATTAATTTTTCTTGTTCAGCAGCATCTTTAATAAAAGAAAACGATATAATAAAAAAAGCTGTCAAAATCAATCTTTGAAAACTAATATTTAATTTTTTTATATTTTTTACAAAATTCTTAGACAAATTTAATATTTCAATATTATTTTTTGAATTAATAATAATTTGCTTATTATCTTCAATATCTTGAATAATTTCTGTTTGAGTTTTATTCACATTATTTAAAATTGAATCAAAATTTTCTATATAACATTTCAAAAATAATATTGAAATAATTTCATTATAAGTATGATCTAACTTTTCAACAAAAACATCTAGAAACTCTTTATAAGAAACTAAAAATATTTCTTGTTGTAAAATTAAAAATTTATTTCAAATTTCCTTTTTAATTTCAATTAAATTAGAATTCATTATTCCTCCTTATAATATCAATGTGTTTTACTTTTTGTTTTCTTTTTTAAGAAAAGTTTTTAATTTAAATCATGAATCTTTTTCTTGCATTTTTTTATTGTTAATATTAAGAATATTATCTAACTTTATTTCTGTTTTTTTAAGTTGTTGTAAATCAATTTTATTAACTTTTTCATAAGCATGCTCAAGTGCTGTTAAAATTATTTGATTTCTTATAACATCATTTTCTTCTCTAAGCTTTTCAAAATCTAATTTTTGTTGGTTTAATTTAGTATCATTTAATTTTGTAGTTTTATTAAGTTTATATGTTAAACATCCTAAACATGCAGAAAAGACAAGTGAAAATATTGAAATTAAATTTGGTAAAATATACTGTAGAAAAAACATTAACCCTCCTTTAGATTCTAATACTTTACCTAACCTTTTGTTAATTTTATCATTTTTAATATCCTTAGACATATTATTTTTATATAAAAAATTAATTATTCTTAAAAATAATTTTTTACTTAATTTTTTAAATTAATTGTTATAATTACGATGTAAGTATCAAGAAATAATAAAAATGGTTAAAGATTTATTCAGGTGATGCCAATAATGAAATCAAAACGCATATGAATATCTTTATGGCTACTAACTTTATTAGCAATTTTTATTGTTTCTTTAATTAATCGTGTTCCTTATTTCTTATTAGGTGGTTCTAGTTCAGTATCTCCCTTAATGGAAGAATTACTTAATAAATATCCTGATAATCATAAAAAAGGTGACTTTAATTATGTTAGTTCAGCATCTGCTGGCGCGCCACCAAGAGTTGAAAAAAATACTTTTGGTATTGGTTTTTTATCAGAATCATACCAAGTTGATAAAACAGCAACACCAAATTTAATTAATTTCCAAATTATGCGTGATGGTCTAATTATTGTTTATAATCTTCCAAGTAAAGCTTTTTCTAATTCTAACACACTATTAGATTTTGATGCAAACAAAGTTAAACAATTATATTCACATAATGCTTTGTGACGAGATGTATTTCCTACTCAAATTAATCCTGATTTTAATATGAAAGTTAAACCATTTACTAGACCAAATGGTTCAGGAACTAGAACTGTTTTTGATGAGAAAGTTTTTGGTCATGGAGTCTCTTATAAAGCTAATGTCGTTGATTCTAGTGGTGCAATGCTAAATCTTGAATCTGGTAGCATTGGTTACACTTCATTTGCTGATTTTAATCAAGCAAAAAATATTAGTGTTACAGCAGGAACTTGAGAACAAATTGAAGCAAATTATCAAAATATTGAATTTAATATATATAAATTATGACGACCATTTATTGGCATAATTAATAAAACTTATAAATATCAAAAAGAAATAACTAAACTTTTAAATTGACTTTTTAGTGATGATGCAACTGTTACTAACATTTTTAAAAAATATGGACCAAAAACAGACCTTGATGATGAAACTAATCAAGATTTACAACAATGACTAACTGAAAATTAATAAATTAATAAATTAAAAGATAATTCAAAATTATATTAAAAATTAGGGAGAACGATTGTGGACAAAAAAAAGCAAATTAAAAAATTTTGATCAAAAGATAATTTTGCAAAAAATAACAATCAGGATAGTTTTATTAGCGATGAAATAAAAAATCGTAATGATTTGATTGCTAAAATTATCGTTTACTTTTTTTTAACTTTAACTTTACTACTTTTTGCTGCTTTGATTGCTTTTGTAATTGCTGAATCAATTTCAGCATTTCATAAATTTGGTTTTATCAATATGTTAATTGGTAATAAATGATCGCCAACTGATGATAATCCTTCATTTGGAATTTTACCTTTTATTACTGCGACATTTTGAGTTTGTTTATTCTCAATGATTTTAGCAATTCCTTTAGGAATTTTTACTTCTTTATTTATTTGTGAATTTTTACCAAAAAAAATTAAAAAAATTAGCTTAACTTTAGTTGAGTTATTATCAGGCATCCCTTCTGTTGTTTTTGGTGCTTTTGGTTTAATGGTAATTGGTCCAATTTTTGTTAAAATGGGAGCACCAGCAAAGCAAAATATGATGACTGCTAGTTTTATTCTTGGTTTAATGGCTTTGCCAACAATTATTTCGTTATCTGTCAATGCCATTAATGGTGTTGAACAATCATATCGTTATGCTTCATTAGCTTTAGGAATTAGTCAGAGTAAAACAACTTTTAAAATTGTTTTAAAAACTGCTGGAGCTAAAATTCTTGGCGCAGTTGTTTTTGGTTTTGGTCGTGTAATTGGTGAGACAATGGCAGTAATTATGATTGCTGGTGGTAGTACTTCCGGTATTTCTTTCAATAACGGACCATTGGAATTCTTCTTTTCATCAATTACAACTTTAGCAGGAATCATTGGAATTGAAATTAATGAAACAACAAGTCCACTACATAGTTCAGCATTATATGGAGTTGGTGTTTTCTTATTTATTATCGTAACAATCATCAATCTAATTGTTTTAGTAATTTATAAAACTCATGAGCATAAATTAAGAAAAATTTATAAAAATAAACATGATAAATTAAAAACTGGAAATTTAACTGAAATTGAATTAAAAAATACTATTACTAATAAAATAATTAGTCGTCAAAAATCTAATAAAGTTAGTGATTCTTTCAGAACTACTATTATGACAATCTCATGAATTATTACAACAGCTTTAATTTTATGAATTATTGGTGATGTTATTTTACAAGGAATTTTTAACTTTCATCCAGGACCAGGCGAAAACATTTGAAACTTTCATATTACAAAATTCTTTACAATTAGTAGTGATCCAATAACTGGTCAAGGTGGCTATGTTTCTTTATTATTAACTACTTTCTTACTAGTTTTTGTAGCAATTAGTATTTCAATGCCCCTTGGAATTATTATTGCCGTTTATTTAACAGAATATAATAGTAATAAAGCAAAAAAAATTGGTGGTTTCATTCGTTTTCTTTTGAATACTTTAGTTTCAACACCATCAATTATTTACGGAATGTTTGGTTTAATGTTATTTATTGATTTTTTAGCATTTGGCTTTACAATTATTAGTGCAGGGCTAACTTTAACAATTGTCGTACTGCCAGTTATTATTAAAGCTGTAGAAGATGCTTTAAAGGCCGTTCCAAGTGAATTTCGTGAAGCATCACTAGCTTTAGGAGCAAATAAAATTAGTACAATAATAAAAGTAATCCTTCCTAATGCCTTAACAGGAATTATTACAAGTATGATTTTAACAATGGGAAGAATTATTGGTGAATCAGCGCCAGTTTACTTAACACTAGGTTCAACCTTACAATTTCCTAACAAAGGATTTTTAAGTTCTGGTCAAACCTTAACAACTCATATCATTTTCTTAAATAAAGATTCACCTTTACCTAATAAAGTTAACTTAATGTATGAAACAGCTTTCACAACATTATTATTAATTTATATTTTAAACTTCTTATCAAAACATTTTTCAAAAAAAACCACTGCTAACACACAAGCACGAGGAGACAAAAAACCATGAATAACAATTGAATTACTCAAATCAAAGATAAATGAAAGAAAACAAAATCAACTCAAGAAAAAAATAAAGAAAGAAAACCAAAAGCAAATGAAAAACAACTTCAACAACAAAGTATAAAAAGCAAAAATAACAAAAAAAATGATGAAAATAGCACAATAAATAACAAAGTATTTCGAGTTGAAAATTTAAACTTTTATTATAATTATGGCAAGAAACAAGCTTTATTTAATATTAACATTGCTTTTGAACGTAATAAAGTTACTGCTTTAATTGGACCTAGTGGTTGTGGTAAATCAACATTATTAAGAACATTAAATCGTATGAATGATTTAACTGAAGGCAGCAAAGTTAAAGGTAAAATCTGATTTAATGATTGAGATATTTATGAAAATAAAAAAAATGTTATTTCATTAAGAACCAAAGTCGGAATGGTCTTTCAAAGACCAAATCCATTTCCAATGTCAATTTTTGATAATATTGCTTATGGACCAAGAAATCAAGGAATTAAAAATAAAAAAATTTTAAATCAAATCGTCACAGAATCACTAAAACAAGCTGCCTTATGAGATGAAGTTAAATCACATTTATTTGATTCAGCACTATCATTATCTGGTGGTCAACAACAACGATTATGTATCGCTCGTGCCCTAGCTTTAAAACCAGAAGTTTTATTAATGGATGAACCAACATCTGCTTTAGATCCAATTGCTTCAGCAAAAATTGAAGAACTAATTATGCAATTAAGAAAAGATTATACAATTATTCTTGTTACTCACTCAATGCAACAAGCAGCAAAAGTTTCTTATCAAACTGCTTTCTTTTTAAAAGGACATTTAATTGAGTTTGATAAAACAAAAAAACTATTCTCACGACCAAAACAAAAACAAACTGAAGACTATATTACTGGTCGTTTTACTTAAAAGTAAAAAAGGAGACAAATAAATATGATAATTAAAGTTAAAGGTCGTTTTGATAGTCAAATTAGAAAATTAAAAGAAGATGTTTTAGATTTATTATTCACTGTTAAAAAAGAACTACAAGATTCCTTAACAGCAATTCAAAAACATGAATATGAAATTTCAAATCAAATCATTGAAAATGATAAAGAAATTAGAAAAGTTGCTGAAAGTTTAACAACTACCGCAATTTGACGAATTGCATCACAGCAACCATTTGCCACTGATTTAAGAACAATTATTGGTTATATGTATATTATTAGAGATTTAGAACGAATTTCAAATTATGCCAAAAACATTTCAAAATTTAATGTTAAATACAAACCAGAACCACAATTAGTAAAAGAGATTAGTAATTTAATGACTAAAAGTTTTGAAATGATTGACTTAATTGCTAAAGCAATTGCAGAAGAAAATGTTGATTTAGCATATGAGGCAGCAAAAAAAGATAACTTAATTGATAAATCCTATAAAGAAGCAATTGAAAGAGTAACAAATAGTATTAAAGATGATATAAAAAAAGATTTAATTAAAGAATATACCGTTGGAATTCAACAATTAAAATACATTGAACGACTAGGTGATCATTTAGTTAATATTTGTGAAACAATTGTTTATATGGCAAAAGGTAAATTTTATGATTTATCAATGCCAACAGAAAATCAATAAAAAATAGTTTTTACTAAATAAAAAGTAAAAACTATTTTTTTAATTAAATTCAATTACTAAAAATCTTTCATTGTTGTTTGATATTTTTCACCTCAATTATTCATTACATCAAGAACAGGATTTAATGTCAAACCCAACTCTGTTAGTGAATATTCAACCTTTGGCGGTACAACTGGATATATTTTTCTGCTAATTATGCCATTTCGTTCAAGTTCTCTGAGATTAGAAGTCAATACTTTTTGTGAAATTGGTTTTAATGTCTTATGAAGTTGATTAAATCTCTTTGTTCCTTGTCTGATTTCTCTAATTATTAAAATTTTTCATTTATTTCCTAAAAAAAATAAAGTAGTTTCAACAGGGCAATTAGAAATTTTTTTATTATCAGACATATCTTATTTCCTTTTTTAATTTAATAGTTTCTTTTTGGTAATTATAGCACTTTAAAGTGTGTACTTGTAAAAAAAATAGTAAATAACTAAAATAATAATATAATAAAATTACTCAAGGAGGAAATTAAAATTATGAAATTAGCAGTTATTTCTGCAAATGGCCGATCAGGTCGTTTAATTGTTGAAGAAGCAATAGATCGAGGTATTGATGTTACAGCCATTGCTCGTAATGAAGAAAATACAACTAGTGCTGAAAAATATCTTAAAAAAGATTTAATGAATTTAACTAAAAATGACTTAAAAGAATTTGATGTTGTTATTGATGCTTTTGGGACTTGAGAAAATGATAAACTTGCACTTCATTCAACAACTTTAAAACATCTTTGTGACATACTAAGTAAAAGTAAAACAAGATTAATTGTTGTTGGTGGAGCAGGAAGTCTTTATACTAATAAAGAACATACCAAACAAATTGCTGAAGCAAAAGATTTTCCTGATATGTATAAACCAGTAGCAAATGCCATGAAAAATGCACTTGAAGAACTTCGTCAAAGAAATGATGTTAGATGAACTTATATTTCTCCTGCTCTTGATTTTCAACCAGAAGGTAAAAGAACGGGAGAGTATATTCTAGCTGGTGAAGAACTTAAATTTAATAATGCCAATGAAAGCATAATTTCTTATGCTGATTATGCCATTGCCATAATTGATGAAGCAACAAAAGGAAATCATATCCAAAAAAGAATTAGTGTATTAAAAAAGTAAGTTTAAAAACTTACTTTTTTAATATTATAAATTACACTTCAATATTATATTTATTAGGGACAACTGCAAAACCAATTGTATTATCACCAATATGTGTTTGTAAAATATTACACAATGGTTCAACTTTGATTTTTTTAAATCCTAATTCTTGAGCTTTAGCAATTGCTTTATCTAACAACTCCTTATCACATCAAGCATTAATAACATACAATGTTTGTTGAAAGGCATTTTTTGTTCTTTCAATAATGGTTTCTAACATTTCTTTAATAGCGTTATTCATTGTTCTTTTAATTTTATAACTTTTAATTTTTTCTTTACAAGAAATAATTGCTTTTAACTTTAAAAAATTTGCAACAGAACTCAAAGAAGAAGGCATTCTGCCACCACGAGCTAAATATGACAAAGTAGTTGGTGTTAAGAAACATTCATAATTTAAACGAAATTGATATAATGCCTTAATAATTTCTTTAAGATTTTTATTCTGATTTGCTAAGTGTGAAGCAATTAAAACCATTGCTTTTAATGGTACACTAGCAGCACCTGTTTCATAAACTGTTACTCGATCTTTGAATTCTGGTTCTCGTTGTAAAATAGCAGCACTATCATATTGACCAGAAGCTGCTTGAGCAATTGGCAAAAATAATATTTCATCATATTTTTTTAATGCTGCTTCTCAATATTCTCGTACTTTTTCACGATTAGTTTGACTAGTCTTTAAAAAATGACCATTAACAATCAATGCTTGATAAATACCATCGTTGGTAATATCAATATTATCATCATAAACTTTATCCTCATCAATAATTGTTAAAGGAATAATCGTAAGTTCTGGATAATTTTTAGCTTCTTCTAAGCTAAAACCAGTTGCTGAATCAGTAACAATTCCAATTTTCTTTTTCATTAACATCTCCTAACTAAACAGAATTTAGAAAGTTATTTAGTAAATTATAACAAATCTAAAATTCATAAATCTAAAATATCTTAAAAATGACTTTCTAAAATGAAGTCATTTTTTAAAAATATTATAATTTAAATCCGTTCTTTTCTTAAACTTCTTAAAGTGCGAGCACTAACTAAAATTACTTTGCCATCTTTAGTTCTAAATTTTTGTAAGTTAGGATTTCATTTTCTTTTAGTTGCATTCATCGCATGTGAGCGATTATTTCCTGAAAGTGGACCAACACCACTAATTGCACATTTTCTTGCCATTATCTATTACTCCTTTCGAGTTTTAACTTATATATGATATCATATTTATTAAGATTTTTGAAAAAAAATTTCATTTTTTTGCTAATTTTTAAAGAAAATATGATATAAATATTTATGTATTTGTTTCTTTTATTGGAAAATTGAAAGGAAAATTTAAATGAATAATCAAACACAAGAAATTTATGCAGTGCAAATTATTGATAAGGATAAAGTTGGTTTACATGCTCGTCCTGTTGCTAAAATCGTTGCAGTTACAAATCAAAAAAAATACGAAAACACAACTGTTGAAGTAGTAAAATTAAATGATAATGTTGATGTTAATGGCAAAATTACTTTAACTGGTGACGAACCAAAAGCTAATGGAAAATCAATCTTAAATTTTATTGGTTTAGCAGTTAAACATGAAAACAAAATTGCTTTTGTTGTTCGTGGTCCAAATAGTAAAGAAATTATTACTGGCATTAAAAAAGTCTTAAAAGACGAACATTTAATTGCTTAAATAGTTTAATGGAGTAGAAATGGCCGAAATAAATAAAAATAATCAAATCATTGTTACTAAAAAAGGTTTAGAAGAACTAAAAACAGAATTAAATGATCTAATTAATGTTAAGCGAGAAGAAATTAAAGAACGCTTAAAAACAGCTCGTGCTGATGGTGATTTATCTGAAAATGCTGATTACACTAGTGCTAGAGAAGAACAAGCTAAAAACGAAGCAAGAATTCAAGAATTAGAAATTATTATTGCTAGTGCTGTAATTATTGAAGAACAACATGCTACTAAACAAAATAAAAATGCTATTCGAGTTGGTTCTTGAGTAACAATCGCTCATATGAAAAATAATCAAGTAAGTAAAGATAGTAAAGAAAAATTTAAAATTGTTGGATCAATTGAATCTAATCCTTTTGAAGGACTAATTTCTAATGAATGCCCTTTAGCAGTATCAATTTTAAATGCAACTACTGGTGATGAAATTGAAATTAAAGGAATTAAAAATCCTTATAAAGTAAAAATTTTAAAAGTTGAAAATTAATAAAATTAAAGAGGTTTAACTAAACACTAGTTAAACCTCTTTTTTTATTTTTTCATCACTTTCTAAAGCTACTAAGAACAATTTATATAATTCAATTTTTGGATTATTTAAACTTACATTTTTATCAATTTGATATTTTACATAGTTAATATTTGAAATATCGGCAATTGATTCAATTGCAGCAGATTGATTATATGTATAGGTTGCAACTGAAACTTCCTTATTATTTTTTTTATAAAAAGAAATTTTACTTTCATTCATTTCAATAATTCAATCATTATTATTATCAGTTACAGTAACTTTTTTTAAAAATTCAAGTCATTGGGAAATAACTTTAATATTATTAGTTAAATCAATTTGCATTATTAGTTCCTCTTTCGCTTTTATATATTAATAATACTATCAAATTTTAGAATGATACACAACATAAAAAAAATAGTAGTGAAAATTATTAAACTACTATTTTTTAAGATAAAGTTATTTATTAATTGTTTGTGGTTGTAATGCTTTTAATTCTGCTTGATGTTCTTCATTAAAATCAAAAGCACGATCTAATTCTTTTTGTAATTCAGGATTTGTTTGTAAACGTTTTTTATATTTTGGTAAATAATATAGTGCATATCAGCAAATAGCAAAGACTGAACTTCCTAGAATAAAGGCAAATTCAACTGCCATGGCAACAACTTGTGAACTTTCATTAGTTGTGCCGATTGCATCAACTGTATCTTTAATTAAAGAATAAAAGTGTCAAACTAAAATTAAAGCTAAGAAAGCAAAAACAATTGGAAATATAATTTTTTCATATCAGTTTAAGCGTAATTTTTTCTTTAAAGTTAACTTAAAGACAACAAGTAAAACCATCATATAAACAAAAATTGTTAATGCTGATGAAGCTGTTGTTAAAGTAGAAATATTAAATGCTGATTGATAAGTTTGACCTTTATGAGTAAGTAATCAGAATCCTTTAATTAAATCAGGAATAACTAATCATAAAATAATCATTGTTGAAGTAATTAATAAGTTTAATAATGAAGCTTTTACAGGAAGCCCTTCTTTATTTAACTTAAATAATTTATCAGAAATATACCCTTCTTGTGATAATGGTTGTAATGATGTACCACCATATAAGGCATTTTGCATAGCAACATTAATCTTTAAAGCGAAACCACTAATAATCATTACAATTGGTCCACCATATATCAAAATTTTACTGTGAAAACTATCTCAAGCGCCAACATTCATATTTTGTACAAATGTTGAATATGCTAAGAAAAAAATAATTGAAACAATAATATAAAAGATTGTTGAAATTAAAATAATTAATGTAATTCCTTTACCAATATTTTTTTCTGGATTATTAATATTCTTCCCAGCTGTTGCAAAAATTTCAAAACCAGCAAAGAAGAAGAAACATGATGTGAAAGTATTCATAAAACCAGCAAAAGATAACGGACTATTATTAGTTCAATGTTCTCAATTTGAACTACCATGTGTTATTGCTAAAGCAAAAGCAGCAATGATTAAACATAAAGCTGTTGCTCATTTAATAATTCCCGTACCATGGGCAATTTTTTTATAAATTTTAATTCCAAAAAAGATAATTGATGCAGCAGCTAAATATATCGCAATTCCAATTAAATCTAAATAAAAGTCACTAAATGCTCCTCAATTAAGAGTATATCAACTACCATCTCTAACAAAATCTGGTGAAAAAGTTCCCCTAATTAACATCATAATTTGAATTGTAATAATAAAAGGCAACATAACATATTGCATAAAACCAACAAATCATCCTCAAAAGCGGCCAAAAGTAGTTCGAACATAAATATATGCTGCACCATTGGCGTCGGAATTATGAATTTTAGCCATTTTAGCAAATGCTCAAGCACAATTACCAGCAACAAAACCAATAATCAAATATACTCAAATTGCATGCATACCAATAGCATTTGCATTACCAGCATTAGAAAGGATGGCAAAATTACCAACAAAACCAATACCAACAGTATAGTTAAAACCTAATCAAATAAATTCTTTTAAGGATAATTTCTTTTTCGAGACATTTCCTTCCATAGTTTTTTTACTCCTTCTATAATTTTTATATATTTAGTAATTTTACCATTAAATAATATTAATTAGCAAGTGTGAATTTGAGGAAAGTCATATAAAAAGAACGAATAAAATCGTTCTATTTTTATTAAACTTATTTAATTTTCAAAATATTTAGCTTAATTATTAATTAAGCATTGACTTCTGATTGAACTGTTTTAATTTCAACAACTGTTTCACGAGATTTATTTTTTGAAGAAGTACTGCAAAATAATAAAATAGCACCAACTAAAAGTAAAACTGCTGGAATAATATAAGTAAATCAACCAAATAGTAATGACACAAGTCCTAAAACTCCAGTAGTAATAACTAAATTTTTGTGTCCTGACAAAACTAAACTTGCCAAAATAATATTAACAATACCGAAACCAAAAGCAACTATTGCTAGAATAATGATTGTCGTATTTATTACTTTTTGTGAAATTGAATTAATATCAGTTAGTGCACTTGCTAAGATTCCACCTGTAAAAATAGCAGCTATTGAGAAAAGAAGCATAAATGCTGATCCAATTATCATTAAAATTGCACCACTTTTTCCTAGTTTATTCATTTCCCACCTCCATTTTAAAAGAAAATTTTATGCTTTAATTATCATATATTTTCTTAATTAAAACAATATTAAAATGACAAAAAAAATACAGATGTTAACTGTATTTTTCATTAATATTAATAATAATTAAGCCTGCATTTCTGGTTGAACTGTTTTAATTTCAACATTTTCTTCGCGAGTTTTACTAATTGAGTTTGTTTTACCACAGAATAATAAAATACCACTAATTAAAAGTAAAATAGCTGGGAAAACATATACTGCTCAACCAAGAAATACTGAAAGAATTGCTGTAACTCCAGCAGCAATATTGCAACCCTTGCGACCAGCTAAAGCCAAACTTGATAAAATAATATTAGCAACACCCAAAGTCAAGCAAGCAATCCCGATACCTAAGATAGCACTATGATTCATAGCTGCTAAGAAACCACCTAAAAATATTAGAACGAATGCAAAAATAATCATAAAAGCTGATGCAATAATTGTTATAATTGCACCACTTTTCCCTACTTTATTCATAACTCTTTTCCTTTACCCTTTCCTTTAAGTTTAAAAAATTATATCTTAATTATTACATAAAATAATCTTATTGTTAATACTTAATGACAAAAAAATATTTAATAATTCTTATATTTAATGAATAAAACACTAATTATATTAAACTTTTATCTTTCAGGATTGAAAACTTGAATTAACTGGATTATAACGATTAATTGTTTTAATAATAATCTTATCATTATTAGTAATTGCCAAATTTCTTAAATAGTAATTTTTATTAACTGTTTGACCTACAAAAAGCGTATCACCAGAAGTTTTTTGTAAATAAATTTCATAATAAGCAATTTGATCAGATAAACTACTATTAGTATCTCAATTAAGTCTTAATGAAGTACGATTATTTCTAGTAATTGCACTTTCAGTAGTTAAATTACTAATATAAGATTGTTGTTTACTTGCTGGTACTTGATTTTTAAAATTAACTGTCATTTCACCAACATTAACTTTAATTGCAGCTTGCGCATGTTCATTATCAGAATCTGGTGCAATTGTCAAACCTAATTTAGCAATTTTTGAATTTGACTTGCCCCCCCCTATTGCAGCTGCAAGATTACTTGAAACAGTAACTCAACCATTTGCATCTGGTGCAGAATTCGCTCCTGTTATTTCTTTTGTGCTACCATCATCAAAAGTAACTAAAATATTAACATGAAAAGCATCTTTGACATTTGCTCATTGACCATTTTCATCAGATATTTTGTAAGTAAAACTTATATTTTTATTTGCTGAATTATAGTTCGTTCCCATAATATTTCAATTAATTTTATCTTTTAAAACAAAAGGTAAAATTTTCCCTGCCTTATCAAAACTACTTCCTAAAGCAAGTGAATTTCCCTTACGATATGAATCATAATAATCATAAAAACCAGTAATATCTTTTATTGGTGTCTTATCTTGATTACTTTCAATATTTCACTTATAAGTTGGCTGAGTATCAAATAAACGACGATTATTTCATGGATAATTTTTAACAATAGTACCATCATCACTAACAAACATTTGTCCTTGTCCAGTTGAAAAATTAGTCTTAAAATTATCAACATTATCAATTCCTGTTTCATCATCAAATAAAATTGTGTTTTCTTGAACTAAATCACCAATACCATAACTTAAATCTTGATTTTCATTATTAGCAGTAGAACCTTTATCATCATTAGTTAAATAACGATGTTGGCCAGTATAAATCATATCATCATAATAATTAGCATAAACTGTTGCATAAATATCATCGCTAATCGTTGGCACATGCCCTAAATTTCCTAAATAATTTTTTGCTCAATCAAATGATGTTGTTCCAGCATAAATTGCTAAAGAGTTAATATTTTTTCCATCATAAGTATTATTACTTAAAGTTTTTTGCGTTAAATCTCGTAAATCTCTTGTACCAATTGTTTTTTCATTATATTTAACTCCAAGATTATACATATTATGAATATCAAAACTATTAAAATCTTTATGACTAGCACTTCATTTTTCACTATTGATAGCTTTATAACCAAAATCTGTTGTAAAAAGACCATTATTAACAGTAGCTAATTTATCTGATATTTTATCAATTGGTTTATTATCGCCACCAATTGTCAATCGACCTTGATTTTTATATGCCATAATTTGCAACTTTTTAATTTCAGGATCAGTACTTGCTTGAGTAAAAGAATTAAATTGATCAATAATAGCAACTGAATTTTGACTATCCATAATAAAACCATCTTGATTAAAACCATTTGGTTCATTATTGTAAAATCAACCATCAAAACCCATATATTTTGCCATATTAATTAATATATTAACAATTGCAAAATTACCATTTTCATCTTTTTCTAAGAAATCTCTTAACATTGCTTTAGTTAAACTATTATAATAGCCATATAAAAAAATTATTCCATAAATTTTTGCCCCATTAATATGAGCAGCATTAATTTCATCAGCTGGAGGTGGCACAATAATTCCTTCATTATTTGCTCCGGCTCAAGCAACAAAACGATCAGTATATTGTCAATTATTAAAATTATAATTAAAAATTCGGTTTGAACCAACAACTGAATTCATTCCTGCTGTATGTTCAACACCTAAACCCATAATTTCACTTTGAACTTGCGAATCTTGACTAGATACTCATTTATTAGCAACTTTTTTACTAGTAATTAAAGGATAATCTCCTTGATTATATTTAGCATCACGATCAACATTAGGATTTCAGTCTAAAATACTATTAATTTCGCGATACATTTGAGCATTTTTATCTTCACCAAAATCCTTCAAATAGTTACCATTTGGTAAAAAAGCACTATTCATTGGTACCCCTGTTACTGCTTGTTTTTTAATTGCATCACTATTTTTAAAGCCAGTACTAAAACCAGTACTAAGATTAGAACTAATTGGATAATTAAGATAAGCTTGATTTTTATATGATAAGTCACCGCTTTTAATAATCCTTTTATTTGCTAAATCAATAGTTTGATAATCATTAAAATAAGGCTCATCTTGTTTTCAATTATAATCTTCTAAATTAGCAAGAAATTCATTATTTAAAAGATGATTACCAGTTTTAACATATGATAGTAATATCATAATAGCTGATAATAATAAAACTAAAACACCCGAAACCGAAAAAAATTTTTTCATATTTGTACTCCTTATTTATCCACGATTATTTCATTTAAAAGTAAATGCTGATACAATAAATAATCCTAAGCAATATAAAATACTATTAATAATTGGCCAAGTAATATTGTGAAAACTAATTATTGGCCGATGCTGTCCACCTATAGGTAAAAAATAATCTGAATTACCAGCAGAAGCAGCATAAAAAACTGTTCAAGCACTATATTTTTGTGGTGCAAAATAACTAATAATTAATAATGATTTATGAATTGCAATTGTTTTTGGATTAAAAAATAAATCAGAAAAAATAAAAGTAAAAACAAGTATTAATATTCCCAAAGTTTGAATTAAAGCAATATTAGTAAAAGCACCAGAAATCAAAGTTGATAACCCAATTGAACTAAGAATAACCGTTGTTATTCCTAAAAATACACCCAAGTAACTTTTAAGAACTTCACCAGAAGTTCCATGATTTAAAAATTTAAACATTTCAATAAATGCATTAGAACCAGGAAACGATTGAGCATAAGCAATAACAATCCCACCGACAAAAAAAGTTGAAATTAAACCTAATAAATAACCAACAATTCAAATTGAACATAAAAATTGGGTTTTTGTTGTACCAATTAAATTAATTCGTTTTAAAAAAATTGAAGCTTTTCACTCAGAAATTAAATTATTTATTCCTAAAATTAAACCAAAACCAGGAATTAACAAAAATCCAGCAGTAATCGGTGGCAGCGGCTGATTTTTTCCAGCCATAGTTTGATAAGTAAAAAGCAAAATTACTAAAACTAAAGGTATAATAAAAACATAAAGATAAATTTTTAAACTTTTAAAAGCAGAAACTAATAATAATCGCAGATTTTTTCTTAAGAAAAAGAAAAATTCGCAAAAATTGAACTTAATTTTACTTCACTTAAAAGTTTTAATTTTATTATTAAAAGCAGATTTAAGAAACAAAATCTTTGTTTTAATCTTATTCATACTAATTTTCCACCTGACTATAATATTTTTCCATAAAGCTTCTAATTGAGCCATGCTGATTAATAATTTCTTTAACTTTTAAATCTTTAATAATTGCACCATTTTCTAACAAAACAAAACGATCACATAATTGTTCTACTTCTTCTGGAATATGAGAAATTAATAATAATGTTTTTTGTTTATTAGTCAAAAAAATCTTAAAAAAAGTAATTAACTTCATTTGCATTTTTAAATCTAAACCAGTAATTAATTCATCAAGAATTAAAATTTCTGGATCATTAATAATTGCTAACATTGCATTAAAGCGTTGTTTTTCTCCACCAGAAAGATTATTTAAATATTTATTATAAAAGCTTTTAATACCAAAAATTTCAATAAATTGTTTAACTTTGTCACTATTAAAATCAATTTTTCCAACATAATACTTAATAATTGCTTTTGGAGTTACTCCAGCTGGCCAATAACCTTCTTGAAACTGTAATCCAATTTTTTTAATTCGTTCTGTGTCACTATTAATATAAATTTTACCCGAAGTTGGTTTCGTAATACGACAAATTAGTTCAATTAAAGTTGTTTTACCTGAACCATTTGCGCCAACAATTGCTAGCCTTTCTCCTTTTAAAATTCGTAAGTTAATATTATTAATGATTGTTGTTTTTTTAATTTTCTTGTTGAGACCTTTTATCTCAATAATATAGTTATTATTCATAATATATATTCTAACAAAAATAAAAATTAATTAATATATAATTTTATATAAAATATTGATTAATCAAGCAAATTTATTCAATTTTAGAACCTTTTTTTCAAAATCTTTAATTAATTCTAGTATTAAAACTAATTAAGCTTTTGATATTATTAGTAATATATTACAAGAAAGGCAGGTTCAAATATTATTTATATTAAAAAATAAATTAAAGGGGCTTTAAATGAAAAAAATATTATCTTTAATAACTAGTCTAACATTAACTGCTAGCACAATTACACCAATTGCAATTTTAGCAAGTCAAAAAACTAATACTAATCTTAAAAATCAAGATATTGAAGAACATTGATCAAATAGTTTTGAAAATCTTGTTAAAATGATTAATACTAAATATACTAATTGAAAAAATTTAGAAGCTAATTCTCAAATTGATACAATAATTAATACTCAAATCTCAAATTATTATAAAACTGCATTTGATCAACAAATGGGAACTATTCGTTCATGAGAAATGAAACCAATTGATGATGAACAAATTTTATGAACTTTTAGTGATACCTTTAGAAATGATTCAAACCATGAACAATTATATAATAGTGAATCCTATACTAAAGAAATTACTAATACCCATACTTTTACTTTAAGTCTAGCAGAAACATATTCTAAAACTATTTCTCTTAATGCTGGATTCAAGATTCCCTTTTTAGGAGATGGTGAACTTAATGGTAGTGCCGAAAGTCAAGCAACATTTGAAATTTCAGAAGGAAAACAATGAAGTGATAGTAAAACTGAAAAAGTAAGTGTTAAAGCACCTAGCCAAACAATTAAGGCAAGCGCTCATTCTGCTTTAAAAGTATTATATATTATTAAGCAAGGTGTCTATGCCAGCAAAGGAATTATTAATTTTGAAGTTCAAAAAAAAGATTTAGATGCTAAAAATTTCTTAATTCCTCATTTTTATTTTAAAGCAGACGGCAGTTTTCAAAGTAGTATTTGAGAAAAATGATCTGTTTTAGATATTGTTAACACTTTAAAAGAACTCGGTTATCTTAATCAACTTAAAAATAATTCTACTCAATATTCGGTTGTTACTGTTGATGATATTGAAAATCCAAATAATTTTTATTTAAATCTACCAATTGCTTGAAAATCACAAGGTGGGCAAATTGAAGTATCACACTATGAAGAATCTTTATCATAATTTAATATTTAACTAAAAATATAATAAAATCCACCTATAAAATTTAAACTTAGGTGGATTTTATTTTTAACTATTTTCTAACCTTCTTATTAAATCTAAGATAAGACAATCAAATTAATCCTGCTCCTAAAGCTCAATAAAAAAGATAAATAACTTCAGTAGGAACAATTCGTTTTAACTTAAATGGTTGATTTAAATCATTTAAATTACCTGTAAAATCAATATTAGGAACAATACCATAGGCAATTTGTTGTTGACTAAAAGCATCATATAAAAACTCATTATGATAATCAACGCCATTAAACATTAAACTAAAATGATATAAAGGATTAAAAATATTTGAAATTCGATGCTTTTTAATTCTACTTTTAATATCACTCATTCAATCATCATAAGAGTCATAAGATGTAACATCATCACTCTTTCTTTCAATAATAGAAAATAATAGCGTATTTAAAGTTTTAATAAAATAATATTCATCTGAAGTAAAATTAGCTTTAATGAATTCTTTTTCATTAACACTATAATCGTCGAAATATTGAAAAAAAATATCAACTGACTTTAAAACTTCATAATTTTTTGTAGCTTTAATCATAAAATTTAATAAATAATTATATTTTTCCATTACTTTATTTGTAATTATCTTTTGCACTACTTTACCAATTGGTTCTTTTATATTAATATTAGCAACTGAAGATATTTCTGGGATTATATCTCACGATGTAATTTGTGGACCTTGACGTAATACCATAACAATACTTTGATAAAAATTATTATAATTTTCAATTTGACTATTTTCTGAATCAGATAAATTTCAAAGTTTTGGTCCAGCAACTAATTCATTCCAAGATATTCGAATATTTTGATTAACAAAGTCAAAGTCAGAATAAATACTTTTCAAAGTTTCATCATTTTCCATATTAGTAATCAATTTTCTTTGATAATCTTCTTTAATTAACAATAAAGCATCATCCCTTTCATCGTAATCCATGTTGTTTCCAGCAAAATTACTTGAAAAGTTACCAAGAAATCCTGAAATAGCAGGAAAGAAAAGAAATAAAAATGCCAAAATTGTTGCAATAATACTAGTAGCAGACTCAGGTAAAAATCTTGATAAAATAATTGTCACAACAAGGGCCAAGAAAATAAAACTAGCATATCAAGCAAATGATGAAATATATAAACGATAAAGATATATTGCTTGATAACTATCTTGACTTTTACCAATTGCAAAGAAAATACTTGAAATTAAAAACATTACTAACAAAGAACAAAAAGAAACACTTAAAACAAAAAATAAACGAGATAAATAAATATTTTTAACTTTATAACCATATCGCAATTCAGTTATATGAACATTATTTTTAATTTGAGTAATAAAACAACTTACTGTTAAATATATTGTTTGAATAACTAAAAAAATTGAATTGATAATAACTAAAAGATTAATATAAGTTATTTTTTCATTAGGAGAAAAAAGTTTTAAATTACTATTAATAATAAGAAAACCAAAAATATTAACAACTAAACTTAAAATAATAAAAGTACTAATTAAAATAATAAATTTGATACTTTTAAAAAATAATTCAATTTGATTTTTAGTCAAAACTGTAATTTGATTAGCATTAAACCTTAGCTTTAGTGTCTTCATTAAGATATGTCTCCAAATCATCTTGTTTATTATTAATTAATATTGTCGCATTATTTTCAAATATTTCTTTTAAGTTTTCTTTTTCATTAGAAAACTCTTGATCATATTTGATTAATCCTTCATCAACAATAACAACATGATCTAACAATGTTTTAATTTCCTCAATTAAATGAGTAATAACAACAATTAATGTTTCTTGATTTTTTAATTTTTTTATTACTTCCAAAATTATTTTTTTATTGGCAAAATCAACATTAGCTGTTGGTTCATCAAAAAAGATTATTTTTGGTTTTAATAATAAACAAACATAAAGTGATAATAATTTTTGTTGTCCTGCTGATAAACTACCAATTTTATTTTTTAATCACGGTTGAACATCAATAAATTTGTTAATTTCATTAATCCTAGTTTTAAAAACAGTTTTTGATAAAAGTGTCATATTTCTAATCATATTAATATAAGAACTTACTTTAATATTTTTTGGTAACTCATTATTTTCAGAGAAAAAATATCAATCTTTATAATCAATTGTCTTAATTGTTTGATTATTATATTTAATTATTCCAGAATCAAATTTATATTCTTGAAAAATAATTTTTACTAAGGTTGTTTTTCCAGCACCATTATTACCTAACAAACCATAAATTTTTCCAGGTTCAAAAGTAAGAGAAACATCTTTTAAAACTGTTTTTTGTTTAAATTTTTTTTGAATGTTTTCAAGTTTTAACATTATTACCCCTTTTTAATTAATATAAATAAATGGTACTACAATTTTACTATCTTGATATGTAATTTTATCATTAAAATCAAATGATGTTAAATCTGTAATGATTTTATTAGCAAAATCATCAGTATAAACCGCTTTTAATAAATTATTAGATCTATCAAATGTTAAAGTTCTATCAAATAAAGCACCATTTAAAAGTAAAAATGAAGCAAAATTAATTGCTGTATCACCTAAAAATCTAATTGTTACTCCATAACCTTTATTGCCAGAAATTCAATAAAAAGAAGCAAGAAAAATTGTTGCTGTTTTAAATCAAGCATTGCCTATTGCTTCACTAGCTGCCTTTGCTTTTAAATCTTGATTAACTAAATCAAAATCAGTAACTTTATTTGCTGATTGTAAATTAATTTTATTAGAACGCTCTGCTCGATCAACATGAACATTTTGAATATTAGGATCGTAAGCAGGAACAGCAATTAAGGTATATTTATCATTAGTAAATTGTGCTAAAGCAGCATGATTATAAATACTGCCTGCTTTTCAATGATATCAAGTTCCAAGTCAATAATTAATGTTTAAAATATTACCATCTCAAGTTTGATCAATAATCAAATGTGTTTTTTCATTGTTACTATGAGTCGGAGCAGAATTAGTATAAACTGTATCTTTATGATTTTCTGCAGTTAAATTAAAAGTATATGCTTCAACATTATAAGGTGACAATTTACCACCTGGATATCTTCATTTATGTAAACCATTTCAAAGATTACTCATATATAAAAAACTAACAGTAGCTGCTCGATATTTTTTTAAAAACTCATCTTTATTTGCTGCTAAAGTTGTAATATCCAATGATAAACCTTTTATTTGATAATCATATCAAGTATCTTTAGATTTTTTCCCTAAAGCATAATTTACTGAATTTTCAATATTAGGTAAACTTGTTTGTTTATTAGAACTAATATAAACTCGATAAGTGGTATTATAATTTTGCCCTTCAAGAGTATAATAATCATCTTCATCAGTTGTTGAAAAATCATCAGAGTTAGAAACTAAATCAATATTTTTTTGAATTTGTTGAAAATTTTCGGTTGATAAATTATTAACTTTTTGAGCAGCTGCTAAAATTGATGTTGCACTAAAAATTGGAATTAATGTTGATAAGCTTATTAATAATTTTTTCATTTTAATTAAACTCCCTTATTCTATTTGCTTAAAGTATAAAGAAAAATATAAAAAAAACAAGTTGATTTTACTGAACTTGTTTTAAAAAACTTTAATATTCAATTTTTTGATTTAATCTGATATTAATAAATATAAAAACGGCTGACCCTAAAATTGAAATTGGTAAATTTAAATATTGTTGTCAAGCATTATTAGTAATTCATTCAGGAGCAGTGATACCAAAGATTGGGATATATGAAAATATCATTCCAACCTTATCTTGAAATAAAGTTATAATCATAGTCATATAAAGAAAAATAGCACCTAAAATACCAAATCATAAAAATTGTTTATCAAATGTGCTAAATGTTCTTAAACAAATAAAAACAAACAACATAACAACAAAGAGACAATTAATAGTAATATTAAATAATAATCATAAAACATTAGTAATAGAAAATTTTGGTTTAAAACCATAACAAATAGCAATAATAATAAAAAGCAATAACATTCTTGAAAAAGCATAAGTTAATAAAAAAAATAAATTAGACAAAAATAATCCTTGCCTTGTAATTTTGGAAAATAACATAATTTGTTCTTGTTTATTTTTAATATTTTTATGAAAAACTTTATTTGCTAAAGCAAGATAATCAAAAAAAGTAATTGTTCAAAATAATGAGAAAATCATTCGATTAAGATCATTATTATCTAATAATCCAGTTTTATCATCATAAACAGCCGGAGTAATTAATAAAATAATAATATAAAATCCAAGAACAACTGTAAAAATAAAATAATAGAACTTATATAAAGAAAAATTATATCTGATTAGTGCTCAATTGTTTTTCATTTACTAACTCCTTTTGATATATTTCTTTATAACTTTTAATTAAATTAGTATTTTCATTAATCATAATTTTTTCAATAATTGTATTATTTTTTAGAATTAAAACTTCTTTACATATTGCTGTAGCTTCTTCAACTAAATGAGTACAATAAATAATAATTTTATTTTGTAAATTATTATTAATATATTCAATAAAAATATCACGCATTAATGGATCTAATCCTTTTGTTGGTTCATCAAAAATATAAATTTCCTTATTAAAACCTAAAGCCAAACAAATTTTTAATTTTTGCTTCATTCCATTTGAAAGATTTTTCATTTTTGTTAGTTGTTTTAAATCAAAATCAAAAATTTTAGCAATCTCATCTATATTACTTTGATAATTACGATTTAAATTTTTAATAAATTTAATATAAAACTTAACACTTAAATTTTTAGGAAATATTTCATCAACAGAAATATAAGCAACATCTTCAAGTGTAAATTTTTTATTACTAGTTGCAAGACCATTTTTAGTGATTTCACCACTTTTGGGAATTAATAATCCTTGAATCAATTTAATCAAAGTACTTTTACCAGCACCATTTGGTCCTAAAATACCAATTTTAGCTTTATTATCTATTGTTAAATTAATATCTTTTATCCCCATAGTCTCTGTAAACATTTTTTCAACATTTTTTAATTCAATCATAATTTAAATCCTTTTAAATTCATTTCTTATTATCATTTATAATCTGCACCTGCAATCTTTTTTGGTATAACTCAAGCAAAAAATCTAATAACTATACCATTCCCTTTATCAATTTTATTAAGAACTAATGAACTAATATTTAATGTTATATTAACAACTGTGGCAGCGGCAGCATAAATTCCTGTATCACCAACAATTTGTTCTAAGCTATCAATATTTTCATCTAAAACTTTATTATTTTTATTTGAATCAATAGTAATTTCATTATTCATTTTATTACTTGATAGATTCATAGCAATCGTTGTTAAAGTACCAGAAGCAATCATAGTACTTGCACCTAATACAATTAAAAATCTTTTCACAATAAAAAGCCCTTACTCTATTTGCTTAAAGTATAAATAAAAATATAAAAAAAACAAGTTCTATAAATGAACTTGTTTAAAAACCTTTTTAAAACATCAAATTCCCTGGTGTTCTTGGAAATGGAATTACATCACGGATATTATTAACACCAGTAATTAACATAATTAACCGTTCCATTCCTAAACCAAAACCAGCACTAGGAGCATAACCAAATTTTCTTAAGTCAAAATATCATTGTAAGTCTTCACTGGCAATTTTAAATTGTTCTTTATTAGCTAATAATTGTTGATAATTATCTTCTCTAACTGATCCACCAATTAATTCACCAATACCCGGAACTAATAAATCTAATGCAGCAACAGTTTTTTGTTCAGGATGGTTAATATCAATTGGGTTTGCTTTCATATAAAAAGCTTTAATTGCTTGAGGATAATTAATAACAAAAACTGGACCTTGATATGCTTCTTCACAAAGATATCTTTCATGTTCAGATTGTAAATCCATTCCTCATTTAATATCGTTATAAACAAATTCTTTACCGTTATTCTTTGCCTTTTCTAACAATTTAATCACTTCACTATAAGTAATTACCTTATAGTTATCAAGCACGGTTAATTTTTCTAACATAGTAATTAAGTCGTGTTGTTCTTTATTATCTTTGTTTGATTTTTCTTGTTGTAATTTTGTTTGAAAAAACTCAATTTCATCATGACAATAAGTTAAAACATTGCTAACAACTGAAGCAACCATATTTTTTGCCAAATCAATCGTATCATTCAAACTAGCAAAAGCAAATTCAGGTTCAACCATTCAAAATTCAGCAGCATGACGAGTAGTATTAGAATTTTCAGCACGAAAAGTTGGACCAAAAGTATAAACTTTTTTAAAACCTTGAGCAAAAGATTCAGCATTCAACTGACCACTAACAGTTAAAGCAGCTTTTTTACCAAAAAAATCTTTATGATATTGATTGTTAGCAATCGTTGTTACAGTAAAATTTTCACCAGCACCTTCAGCATCATTAGCAGTAATGATTGGACTATTTAAATAAATAAATCCTTTCGCTTGAAAAAATTCATGAATCGCAAAAGCAATCTGATTACGAACTTTAAAAATGGCAAAAAAAGTATCAGTTCTCACTCTTAAATGTGCTTGCTCACGTAAAAATTCTGAGCCATGTGCCTTTTTTTGAATTGGATAATCTTTATCTGCTAAACTAAGAAAATCTAAAGATTCTAATTTTAATTCAAATGGTTGTTGTGCATTTTTAGTCATTACCAAAGTTCCTGTGACACTAACAGCACTACCAGTTGTAATTTCTGTTATTTTTTTTCATGAACTATGATCAGAATGATAAACTACTTGTAAAGATTTTAAAGTACTACCATCATTAATAACTAAAAAACCAATTTTATTGCTATTACGATTTGACTTAACTCATCCTTGAATGGTAATTGTTGGAAGTGTTTTAAACTTACTATCATATAATTGATTAATGGCTACTATCACTAGTTTTTAACTCCTTATTCTCGGTTATTTTTCTTATTGATTATGCTTTTCTTTATTATATCTTAACTAATAATATATTATAATAATAGCAACTAAATTAAAAAAGATTTTTATTTTCTAGGAGATAAAATGGGAAAATTTGTCAAACTAATCAAAGCTGGCTATATGGAAGGTGTTAGTGAACCTTGATGTAATGACCAAGGAGTAGCAATTCTGCCTTTTATTTATCAATATAATCAATACTGATTTCTATTAATTCATGAAACAAATCCATTATTAAACGGCAGATTACATCAAAGTTATGGAACTTTAACTGGTGGATGTGAACTAAAAAAAGATATCTTAACAACTGTTAAAGACGAATTAATTGAAGAAACAGGAATTAATATTAAAGATAAAAATAATGAAAGAGCAACAATTTATAATTTAGGTAGTTACTATGCTAATAAAACTAATATTAAAATTTGACATTTATTTGCGATTGATTTAAGTGATTTAGGATTAAATTTACAAGAAACTTATTATGGCAAAGGTGATGGATCAATTGGTGAAAAAGGAATTAGAGGTGTTTTTGTTAATGAATTTGATTTAGACAAAAGCAATGACACGCTTGCATTAGCAATTTATGCTAAATTAAAAATCGAAAATATTATTAATGATAATGAAAAATAGAAAGAATAAAAATGGAAAAAATTTATCAATTAAAAACTTTAGCAGATACTAAAACTATTGCTCAAGTAATTAGTAAAATTGCCAAAGAAAATCTTTATCTCTTACTGACTGGACCTTTAGCTAGCGGTAAAACACAATTAACAAAATTTATTGGTGTTGAACTAGGAGTAAAAACAGTTATTAGTTCACCAAGTTTTATTATTTTAAATCAATATCAAACAAAATATCCTTGAAAACTAATTCATATTGATGCTTATCGCTTAAATAAAAATACTGACTTTCAAGAATACTTTGAACTAACAGTTAATAATTTTTCAATAATTGAATGACCAGAAAAAATTACTTGAGATTTTACAAAATTAAAAACAATTAAGATTAATTTTCAATTAAAAAATCAGCAACGAACAATCACAATTACAACTAATAACTTAACAGAACAAGAAATTAAACCTTTAATCAAATAAAAAATGTCTAAATTAAGCATTTATTAAAAATAATAATACAATTTTATTGTATTATAAATAAAAATACGATATCGTATCGTTATTTTTTCAAAAATTACAAGAAAGGAGACAGAAATGTCAAATAATAAAAATTTTTTAGAATCAAAAAAACAATTATATAAAAACTGAAAACTTTATGCTACTGCATTTGTAGTAATTGGAGTTGGATTAGGGGTTGGTTTAGGAGTAGGATTAAACACTACTTCACACAATTCAATTGTTCCAATCCCAGCTGATCCAATAAAAGATAATAATATTAATAATCAAATTACAGTCGAAGCACAAGGTAATGTTTTTGATAATACAAAAAATTCTAATTTAAGTTATTATCATTCACAATTCACTCCAACAGGGATTTTTGTGACAAAATTATCAACAGTTAGCATTATTAGCCCAAAAACAAATATTGAACTTTATGCCTTTATTGGTCAATGAGGACCTTACAAAAATTTAAATGATGGCAAATCATTAACTCCAGAAAAGATAACTTTAACTTCTGGTACAACAACATTTACACCAAATCAAGATGGAATGTTATATATTAGTAATCAAAGTTTTACTACCAATATTTCAGTAAACATTAATGTTGAAAATGGGATTAAAGTTCCAACTTTTAAAGTAAATGAAACAACAAGTGAAGAATTTAATCAACAATTAAATGAAACAAGTTCACCATTTGTTGAAATTATTGGTAATAATGTATTTGGTACATTTCAAATTTCCTTAGCTAATCAATTATGAAAAAACAACTTAACAGCAATTAATAAAATAAATGATACAGTCAAAAATTGAGATGAAATTTATGAATTATCAAATTATACTAGTGGTTTAGGTTCAAATTTTGACGGTGTCGCAAAAAAATATCATAATAAAATTCAAATTGCTAATCCAGACAGTGGCGGTGGTTATGCTTATGCAACTAATGATTATATTAGTTTTCAAAATGATACCGGTGCCGGAAAAGATTTATTTACTAGTGGAAAAAGTGATCAATGAGGATTATGACATGAAATTGGTCATACTTACCAAAATCCAGATTATAATTTTAGTGGCTTTGGTGAAGTAACAGTTAATATTAACTCTTTCTGAATTCAAGAAGCATTTGGTTTTAAAAATAGAATTTTTAGTGACAAAAATACAATTGCTAATATTAAAAATTATATTAATTCAACTAATCCAGATAAAAAAATCACCGATTTAGATATTTGAGGTCGATTAGGAATTTTCTTACAATTACATATGGCTTATGGTAAAGAATTTTTCCCAACATTAAACCAAGAATATCGCTTATTATCTCCAGAAGAAAAACCAAAAACTGATGCTGAAAAATATCAAACTTTTATTAAAATGACTTCAAAAATAGCAAATCGTAATCTAATTCCTTTTTTTGAAAACTGAGGAATTCATGCTAATCAAACAACAATTAATGATGTACAACAATATCCAGAATTAACAAAAGATATTTGAAATAATATTTTTGATAACCATATTGAAACTAATGCAATTATTGATTATAACTTAAATAAATATAATCCTACTCTTGGTGTTCAAGTTAAACAAGACGCAATCCTTAACTTAAATTTTGGTGAAAAAGTTAACCATGAGAAAGCAATCAATGCTTTATCTAATATTAGTAACGATATGATAATTGGAACAATATCAGAACCAAACTGAAATTCAATTAATTGAAAAAACGAAAATATTACTAACTATTCTGGTGTTAATATTAGAGAACCAAATAAAACAGGTAATAAATATTTAATTCCAACAAAAATTACTACTAATAATTCAGTTAGAATTCTTGGCTTAGGAGATGTTGAAAATGGTATTTTTGGACTAAATACAGCTGAAACAAAATTATTTATTAATACTACAAATATTACTATTCATTCATACTTTAAAAATCAAGCTTATGTAGCAATTTCCGTTACTGATGAAAATGATAATACCATTTTCAACATGACTGTTAATGGTGATGAAACAACAATGAAGTTTCAAGACTTAAATAACATTAGTTATAAGAATAATTATAAAATTAAATTCTGATTTGCTGAACCAACTCGTGGTTTATATTATGCTAATAATAGATGAAATCAAGTTAAAACTTTAGGTACTAATGATATTACTTTTGAAATTATTAATAACAATTTAATAAAACTATAAGATTAAAGAAGATGCTTAAAATGCATCTTTTTTTTATTTTTTTAACTTGAAACCTATTTTAGCAGAGTTATAATTAAAAATAGGAAAGGTTATTAGGGTGATAAATTGTGAAAAAATTATTATGTTTATTAGGAACTACTGCAATTTTAACATCAGCAAGTAGTGCTATTATTACGACAGCAGTAAAACCAACAGAACAAAAATTACAAAATAACAAGCAAGTAAAATCTGCAGATAATTACATTCAGTTTACTAATTTAAAAAAAGAATATGATCAATTATCAGAAACTGAACAAAAAAACATTGCCATTGCAATGGCAAAATTACCAACATTAAACGATAATGAAAGAAATCAATATTTAAAAAATTCAAATATTACTTTTATTAAAAATAATAAAGCAATAATTGAAAACATGTATCTTTTATATAATTCAATTTCAAAAATGACAAAATCTGTTGTACAAACAACATATTCGTTAAATATTAATTGAAAAATGATAAATCAATTTATTGATTTAGATTTTGGTGATTCAAATAATTATACTCCAACAGTAAGTATGTATGGTCCAAGTCATTGATGAACAGCACTTTGAGATTGAGGATTTAAAGTTAATTTCCCAGAAGGTGATGTTAATATTATGCGCATTGTTAATTTACTATCTTCACTTTATAATGGGATAGATTTTGGTTCATTAGAAACAGTTCTTCAATCTGGATATACTTTTTTTGATTACTTAATTAATATTGACAAGCATAGTAATGATAAAACTGAAGTATTGTATAACATTGTTGTTAAAACTGAAACAGACTTCAAAAACTCAGGTATTCCATTTACTGACAAAGTGTATGATATTTTTAATCAGTTTAGTACTAGTTTGCAAAAATACCAAACATTACCACTTAATTTTTATAATAACTTGATTTTAAATCACATTAAAACAGCAATTCAGGACAAAACTAAAATGTCACTTGAAGACATAGGGGCAAAATATTCTGATATTTTAACTAAAACAATTAGTATTTTAAATAATGCTAAAGCAATTTTAAATGATACTCTGCAAATTGTATTACCAAATATTATTTGAAACTATCTTAAAAAAGCAACTAAAGCAATGATAAAAGCAGATGAAAATCATAATGGAGTTAATATAAAGTTTCAACAATTTTTAATTCCAAAAGGATTTGGTGCTCAATAATGAAAAAAATAATTAGTTTTTTAACTTCATTGTCTGTATTAAGTACAATCTCAACTATGATTGTCTCATGTACTGAATCTTATGCTGATTGCTTTGATCAAAATGGTAAAAACATCACTGATAAAGGTTCAGACCAAAAACAATGAAATGATTTAATTTGAGGAATATCAATAGCTATAATAACATTACCAAAAGCAAAAATTTCAAATGCAACTATTTTTCAAACGATGAATAATAAAACTTCAAATGAATTAAGTGAAAATTATTTTTATACTTTTGAAAAAAATAATTGAGACTTTAATTATAATTTTACTTTCTTAATTACAACTTATGATTCTATTGACAAAGATGTTATTAACGAAATGCAAACAAACGAACTTGCAGACAAAAATCCAGGAATATATTTATTTTTAAACTTACCAACAATAAATATTAATAATATTGAAAATGAACCAGAAATTGATTTTCAATTCTTATTTATGATTAAAGATACATCTGGAAAGATTATTGGTAATAACAATAATGATTGATTTTATTGATATGATTGTAATATGATTAGCATCTTACCAAATAATACTGAATTTTTCTTTAATCTCAAAGAAAAGATACTTCAAGAACGAGTAGTAACAAACTTTTATGGTGAATAAAAGAAATAAAAAATAGGAATGAGTTTTATCTCATTCCTATTTTTATGATGGTCAACCACCAAAATAATTACCAACTCAATTAAAGTAGTTATCACCTAATAAATGAAGCGACTTATAAATATTTAAAGTATCATAAGTTCAATTACCACTATCATAAGGATGGTAAGGATTCAAAAAAGCAACTAATATTGTAAATAATATTAATAAACCAATGGCAATCGGAGTAAAAGCATAAAATACTGTTAACTGGCGATTATGATAACTTACTAAACTACCTAATAATCAGCCTGAGCCAATGGCAATCATTCAGTATAATAACATAACTGGACTAAAGCCATAAAATATCATTCAAAATAAAATTAATCAAATGAAAGTCATAATAACTTTTGACATAATTTTTGTTTTAAATAGCTTGTAATTATAAATAATTGGAAACATTGCTCCAATTGAAATCAAACTTAAAATCATAAAACCATTTAAGATATTAATATGATCAACTGTTGTTTGAATGACTCCAGTTAAGAAAATAGCACCTAATCAAATAATAACTGCTTTTCATGTTCCATAAAAACCTTCAATATAACGACCAACTCGATAAAACATTCATAAAGATAAAAGTAAACTTAAAGCATCAAACTCAACAAAAGGATAAGTAATTCATCTTCAATATTGATTAGCACCATAAACAAGATTACGATCTGAAGCACCAAAAACTAAATGAATAACAGCGCTACTAACACCGGCATTAAAAGACCCTGAATTATTCATTAAAATTGTAAAAATAATATAACAGACAATTGGTAAAGCAAAGAATAATCAAGTAACAATTAAATGAGGATTAGTTGATTTTAAAAGTGCATCTTTCAAAAAACGGCGATTTTGAAAATTAACTTTCTTTCATTTTTTTGCTCTTGGTGACTCATCTTCTGAATCATCATCAGCTTTTTCTGCTTGATATTCTTCAACAATTGTTGGATTAACTGTCTTAGTTATTGCTGGAAAAGGTTTCGCTAATTCTTTAATAACATTATTAGGAGTAGCAATAATAATATCCATTGCCGGAGAATGACGGAATTCATTTTGTCTTTCATCATTCAGAACAACAACTAAAACTTTAAAGTGATTATCAGTTAAAGCAAATTCTTTTTTTAAAGCAGTCAAAATTACATCATCTTTGACTTTAACTTCATTGCTATTAGCAATATGTTGTTTAATAATTTCAATTATTTGATATTTTTCACTTGCTTTATTAACCAAATAAACTTTTCCTTTTGCATCATCACGAAGTTTGGCCGGAATATTAAATGGTTGATAATTTTCAAAATTAATAAAATAATCAACTAATTGTAAACCTAGAACATCTAAAATATTTTCTTCCATTAATTGCCATTTTCCTTTCTTAATAATTTTAACCTATTTTGAAAAAAATCTGGTAATTCAGCAGTAAATACCATAACTTTTTTTGTTCTTGGATGTTTAAAAGTAATTTTATAAGCATGCAAATATTGCCCTAAATTACTATCTTCTACCGGAAATTTACTATATGTTGGATCATTAACAACAGGATGATTAATTCATTGAAAGTGAACTCGAATTTGATGAGTTCGACCAGTTTCTAATTGACAAGATACTAATGAGTAATTATTAAAAGTTTCTAAAACTTTAAAATGAGTAATTGCTGCTTTAGCATTTACTTCATTCACTGCCATTTTACGACGATGAACTTTATCACGAGCAATCGGAGCATCAATTGTTCCTGATTGTGCTTTAATTTTACCATGAACTAAAGCAATATACTCACGAATTATTTCATGGTTTTTTAATTCTTGAGCTAAAAAATAATGACTTTGATTATTTTTTGCCACAATTAATAAACCAGTTGTTTGTTTATCTAAACGATGAACAATCCCTGGTCGTGATTCTTGATTGACTGAAGATAACTCTTTCATATTAAATAATAAACCATTAACTAAGGTATTATCAAAATTACCTGCTCCTGGATGAACAACTAAATTATTTGCTTTATTAATCACAATAATATCATCATCTTCATAAATAATATTAATAGCAACTGGTTTTGCTACTAAACCATTTTCATTAGAATTATTAATAATATTAATCACAACCATATCACCAGTTTTTAATAACTGCTTTTGACTTGCAGCAACTTTGTCATTAACTGTCACTTGTCCTTGTTTAATTAAATTAGTAATAAAAGTTCGCGAATAATTTTGATCTTGTAATTGTTGAGCTAAAAACTTATCAAGTCTAGTTTCAGAAAAATCTTGATATTGAAATCTAAACTGTTTTTCGTGTTGCTTCATGTTCTTCTTTGTTTACTTTCTTAGTTTTTCGTGTTGCTTGTTTTTCTTTATGATTATAAACAAAATTTTTAATTAAACTAACAATTATTGCAATAACAATAATACAAATACCAATTGTTACCATCATATCAGCAAGATTAAAAATTGTATATGGTTTAAACAACTCTCAATTCAAAAAGTCAATCACACCGCCATGATTTAAAAAGCGATCAATGAGATTACCAATTGTTCCTGCAAGAATAAAAACAATTCCTACGATGTGACTTGTTGTGCGACTAAAAGTTCATCAAATTAATAAAATAAAAGCAACAATAAAAGCAATTGCAATTAATAAACTCGTTTTACCCTGATTTAAACCAAAAGCGGAACCACCATTAATAACATATTTAATTGTAATAAATCCAGGCATAAATCAATCTCGATGAGGTTGATCTAAAGTTAAATTTTGTTTAACAACTAATTTTATTACTTGATCAAAGACAATTAAAAGCATTAATACGACGATCGTAATAATTTTTGCTTTTATTTTTCAATTGTAATTAGTAAAATGATTTTTTACTTTAACTTTAAATTGCTTCATAATTGCTTTTTAATTTTCCCTTTATTTTTTCTTAGCTAATACTTGTGAACATCGTTGACAAACATCAGTTACTAAACTTGAATAAATTAATCAACAACGAGGACACTTACTTCCTTGTTTTAAGGAAACAGTAATTTCTGCTAAATCACTACTATAAGTTTTATTAAAATTATCATTAGTTCATTTTGCTGAACTAACAATTAATAATTTTTCTAAATCTTTGGCACTAATTTCACTTAATAGTCGATTTTCTTGCTTTAATTTAATTACAACATCTGATTCTAAAGTATTTTTAATGATTGCTTTTGTTTGTGCTTGTGATATTGCCTGATTAACATCCGTTCTCAATTTTAAAAAGGCATCTCATTTTGTTAAAAGTGCTTTTTCTTGCTTAATTTTTCAAGGTTGTGGAAATGATTGTTCCATAAGTGAAGTCTTTGCTTGATCTCATGATGTTTGGTTTAAACTTTGAAATGCTTCTTCACAAGTATGAGGCAAAATTGGACTTAATAAACCAATTAATGAAGTAAGAATGTAAAACATTGTTGTTTGAATTTGTCTTCTTCTAATATCATTAGCAAGATTCAAATATAAAATATCTTTACTAATATCACAATAAAACGCTGATAAATCATTAGTAATAAAATTTAATGTTTCTTTATAAAAATTAATAAAATCATAATTTTGATAAGACTGATGACTAAGTTTAATCAAATTATTTAATTTCACCAAAATATATTGATCAACTTCTGCTAAAGTTTCAAAAACTTGCTCAAACTGCTTATTAATAATACTTTTAAAATTAAAATCAAACAAATTACCTAATAAAAATCTTAATAAGTTACGAATTTTACGATAATTTTCACTAATTTGTTTTAAAATTTCTGGCCCAATTGCTGTATCATCTTGAAAATCAACACTAGCAACTCATAAACGTAAAATATCAGCACCATAATTTTGACAAATACTTGACAAAGTAATTGTATTACCTAATGATTTAGACATCTTATTACCTTTTTCATCATTAACAAAACCGTGAGCCAAAGCTGTTTTATAAGGACTTTGATTAGCATTAACAACACCAGTAATTAAACTAGAATTAAATCAACCACGAAATTGGTCATTACCTTCTAAATATAAATCAACCGGTCAAGGTAAATCATTATTTTTGATTACTGCTAAATGAGAAACACCACTATCATATCAAACATCCATAATATCAGTTTCTTTTGTAAAAATATTATTAGGACTATCTTTATGTTGATAGTTTTTTGGTAATAATTCTTGTGCTGATTTTTGATATCAAATATTGCTACCTGCTTTTGCAAACAAATCAGCAACATGATTAATTACTTTATTATCTAAAATTGCCGTCTTTTTTTCAGTATAAAAAATTGGAATTGGTACTCCTCAAATTCTTTGGCGCGAAATACATCAATCGTTACGATTTTTAATCATTAATGTTAAACGTTTTTTACCTCACTCAGGTAAAAAATCAACTTTAGTAATCGCTTTTAAAACTGTCGGTTTCAAAGTTTTAATCGCAATAAATCATTGTCAAGTGGCACGATAAATAACTGGTTTTTTCGTTCTTCAATCATGAGGATAAGAATGAATAATACCATTACTTGATAATAAATTATTTTTTGCTTTTAATCGATTAATAACTAATTCATTAGCATCATCATAAAACTTGCCAACTAAAGTATCATCATTAATAGCTTCTGTATATTTACCTTGATCATCAATTGGAATATTAATTTTAATTTTATATTTTAATGCCAAATTAAAATCATCAACACCAAATCCTGGAGCAATATGAACAATTCCTGTTCCTGATTCTAAATTAACATGATCACTATGAACAACTGGAGTTATTCTGTCATATAACGGATGCAATACTTTTAAACCAATTAAATCTTTACCTGAAATTTGTTTAATAATTTTGTAATCTTCAATCTTATTAGTTTTAACAAAACTAGTTAGCAAATCAAGGGCTAAATAATACTTTTTCTTACCAGCTTTAATTAAAACATAAGTAAAATTTTCATTTACTGCTAGCATTTGATTAGCCGGAATTGTTCATGGTGTTGTTGTTCAAATTACTAAAGCAGTATTGGCATCTTTAGCCAAATTAAAAGCAACAAAAATTGCTCAACTCTTCTTATTAATATATTCGATTTCTGCTTCAGCTAAAGCACTTTCACTACTTGGTGATCAATAAACTGGGTATAAATTACGATAAACTAATTTTTTTTCAATCATTTTAGCAAATAATCTAATTTGTTCTGCTTCATAATTTTGATCAAAAGTATAATAACAATCTTTAAAATCAGTTAATAATCCCAATCTTTGAAATTGAGTTTTTTGACTAGCAATTTGTTTTGTCGCATAAGTTTGACATTTATCACGAAATTCATTAATGGTAATTGCTTTACGATCAATGCCACTATTTGTCACAGCTTGCTCAATTGGTAAACCATGAGTATCTCAACCAGGAATATAAGGAGCATAATAACCATTACTATTATAATAACGAACAATCATATCTTTTAAGATTTTATTTAAAGCATGACCCATATGTAAGTCACCATTAGCATAAGGTGGACCATCATGCAAAATAAAAGGTTTACCGTTTTTATTTTTTGTTATTAATTTTTGATAAATTACTTTCTTATTTCAAAAATCTTGAATAATCAATTCTTTTGCTGGTAAATTAGCACGCATTTCAAAATTAGTTTGTGGCATAAGTAATGTATCTTTATAAGATTCTTTATGATTTTTGTTCATTATTACTCCAGTTAAATCAATATTTATTAATTAATTATAATTGTAATTTAATCATAAATAAAGCATTTTATTATTAATAAAAAATAATTATTAACTTATTTCTGGGTTGAATAAAAATATTTCCGGATTGCTCCTAACAATTCCTTTTTGAGAAATATTTTATGTTACCTACCTTTCATTTAAACATAAAAGTCTCTTTCTTACTCCAAGCACTCCCAAAATCAAAAAGAAAATCTGTTAGTCTTTTCAATTCATATAATTTTAAAAAAATATTAATAATATTTGAGCAGAGAAGGAGAAACTCATGACTAAAAAAGATTTAACTAGTATTTTTTTAAACAAAAATTGAATTATTAATGAAACACCAAAAGCAGTAGCAATTATTGCTCCACAAAATTATTTTACAAGAAAAAATAACGATAAAATGGTAATTTGATTTTCAAAATCAAGTGTCTCTAATTCAATTAAATTTGAAAATCGAATGATTGTTTGAATTGATCTTAATAAAGATTATCAAATTATTACCCTTGATAGTAATAATAAAGAAATCGCTAAAACTGCAATTTCAGGACAAGAGTTACATCAAGAGATTAAAGCAACAATCAATCAAATGAAAGAAAATTATTTAGCAAAGAAAAAATAACTTTATTGAAAATTAAAACTGACAACTTAATAAAAATTTCATTAATTATTGGTACATTAATGAATTTAAGGGGCTAGTAACCCTAACCAAGAGCAATACTAGCATTAAAGTGCTATAGTCTCACAAGACAATAAACTATACTATTAAATTATTAGCAAAAATCAATTAAAAAACTATTAAAACATTTATTAATTACAACAAAAATCAAAAATAAACAATTCTCAAAAACTGATTTGTTTTAGTCAGTTTTTTTTATTTACAAAAATTTTAAGAAAGGAGGTGATAACAATGAAAGACAATAAAGAACAATTCATTCGCACTCATGTTAATGGAATTAATAACAACAAATTAAAGAATGATAAAAATAATGACAATAATAAGAAAAAACGTTAAAAAGATTTATTAAAAATCAAGAGTAATGATAATCATTACTCTTTTTTACTTTTATAAAGGTGGGGGTAAATATGTCAATTAATGAAATTATTAAAAAACATTTACCAATTACTAAACAAAAGTTACCAAAATCAACAGCAAAAATTAATCATTGTCAAGCTAAAGATTATGAACATTGCTCAGAATGCAACGAAAATAAATTTAAACTTTGCAATGAAAAATTAATTTTTTGAAAGATCAAACAAATTAATGAAATTAGGTGACATTTATATTTTAAATGTCAAAAAAATCATGAAATAACTAGATGAATAATCATTGATAGTAAAAATGTACTTGTTGGTTATGTAAAAAACTAAAGGAGGTTAAAGCTAATGAAAAAAATTATTAAAATTTTATCACAACTATCTTTAGTTGGAGGTAGCACTTTATCAACCGTTGCTTGTAGTGGCAATTCAATTGGTGGCGGTGGTCTTGAACCAGGTAAACCTAGCAATCCAGACTCAGAAGTAAAAAATCGCGATTATTACTTAAAACTAATTTCCGAAAATGAAATGAATATTGCTGACTGTAAAGAATTACTTGGTGACATAAAGCGAGATCAAAATAATGATGAAGATGGCAATAAAAATAACGAAGAAGGGGAAAATGAATATCAGACAGCGATTAATGAAACTAATGCTGAAATATATACTTATAAAGCAGAAAACTATGAATATTACTATCAAATTGTTTTATTAAGAAATAATGGCACAATTGACAGTATTGATAAAGATGAAGCGTTACACTATTTAAACAAGAAAATTAACTTTCTAAATAAGGCATATGAACTTAAAAAAGAAATAATAAAACTTCATCCTGATGAATATGATGACAATGAATTAAAAAATATTGACGAAAATATTAACCAAACGAACACAATAATAGAAGAGATTAATAAAATTAAGGAGATTAATAATAATGATTAATTCAATTTTAAATCAACCGACAATTTTTGCCGATGCTGGTACGCCAGATTTTTCTGGAATTATTAATACCGTAACAATATGAGTTAATGCTGCTCTTGGAATTCTAGTAGTACTAGAAGTAATTTTTGCAACAGTTAAAGCAATTTGAATTTGATGAAGTGTTATTAGAAATTCTGATGAACCAGACACAAGAGCAACTTACTTAAATGCTTTGAAATGACCAATGATTGCTATTATTGGTACTTGTGTTGTCATTGCTTTATCAAATGTTATTATTCAAATTGTCAAAGCAGCCGGATTAGGAATTAATACATAAATGAAGTAGTAGTTATCAGACTACTTTTTATTTTAGAAAGGAAATATAAATGATTGAAAATGCAATATTAAAATTAGTTTGAAATATTTTTATTAGAGGTCCATTAGGTCTTATTGCTACCTTTAATGTTGTACTACAATATTTAACTGGTGGTATTATTAATGACTTACTTTTTGGATCATCAAAAGATTTTAATTGAAATAAAATTCCGATGCAATTTTGATGATTTGTCATTTTTGCTTTTTGTCTTTTTAGTTTAGTAGTTACAATTCAGATCACAATTTTAATATTTAAAGAAGCAGTTGAAACAAAAACTAAATTCATTATCGCATTACAAAATGGTCTTAAAGCTTTTATTTTTATGTTTTTAATTCCCATTTTCTTTTTCTTAGCGAATTATATTATTCAAAATATTGCTAACACAATTATTAATAACTTTGGCAGTAATAGTAATTTAGCTGATTATTTATGACATATGGGTAACCCAAATTGAGATGGTACTGCTAACGATGTCACACCTGGTTATGGGGCACCGCCTCATATTAGAGAATATAATTTAATTGCTCAAATGTTTGGAACATATTTTATGTTATTTGCCATGTTTATTATTGGACTTGCCTTAATTCAAAAAATTTTCGAATTATTCTTCTTATTTGTCATTAGTCCAATCGTTATGATTGTAATGGTAATTGATAATGGTAAGGCTGCTTTTACTTGAAAAGATATGGTTATTGCAAAATTTTTAGCTTCAACTTCAACACTACTTGGATATTATGTTTTTATTTCAGTAATTCAAGTTTTACTAGCTTCTCATTTAAATAGTTTAAATTCAGTTAAATTTGCTAAATCACTATTCATTATTTTAGCTCTATGTGGAGGCGCTCTAGCAACAACAGGATTTTCTGATATGATTGCCAATTTTGTTGGCGAATCAGTAGGAGTCAAAGAAGGAATGGCATCAATGAGATCAACAATAAATGGTGGTATGATGGCAATGGGTGCTGCTAAAATGACTGGTAAAGGAATAAATTTTATGAGAAGAAAAAAATCACAAAGTAGAAAAAATTCAAAATGAGATAATGAGCCTAGTGATCCTATTATTAATGAGAGCAATACTAATGAAACATCGGAAATAAACTTTAGTAATTTTAAAAATGCTACGACTAAATCTGTTAATCAAACAGCAATTGCTGGATTATCTGGATTTGTTGGTGGTGTTATTGGTTCTCATGTTCATAATGGTGATAAAAAAACAGATTTTAAAGTAAACAAAAGCCGAAAAACTTCTGAAGCCATATCACCTTTTGCTGATAAAACACCAGATTTTAAAGCAAAGAAAAGCAGCAAATGATTCAAAAAAAGCAAAAAAGATGATGAAAGCGACAATGAAAATAATAAATAAAAAAGAATTTAATAAATATTATTATAAATCTTGAAGATTTAACATTGAGTTATATAATTAACTCATAGGACTACACCCTATATGCATTGATATGTGCAAAAAAAATATGTGTAACTTTTCGCTGATTGTAAGAATAAATAATAACTTGTTTCTTACATTGAGAAAATAAATTAATTTTTTTTCTCTTAAATACCAGAAATAAAAACTACTTCTGGATTGAGGAAATAGACAAAAATCTATTTCCTTTTTTTTATTCAAAAAAATAATTTAATAAATAATTAAATAATATTTTAAGAACTGATCTGATAAAAATCAGTTTTTTTTATTTAAAATCATTCAATGAAAGCAGGTATTTACGATGACAATTATAAAAAAAGAAAATTTAAAAAAAATTAAGATTGATAATCAATGATTTCTCAAATTTGATAAATATTTAATTAAGATTCCAAACTTAGATCTTGAAAATTTAAACCAAAATCTTGAAATTAAAGATGATGAAATCATTGATGTCTATTATGCAAATAATATTAACAATCCTAAATTTTGAAAAACATGTTCATGAAAAGACTTTTACAAAAAATAAAAAACTAAAAAAGGAGATACTAGTGTTACAAGTATTAAGTAGTCTGGCTACGATTTCAATCGCCGGACTTTTTTTCATTTTATTAAAATTAAGAAAAATTCATCGGATAAAAAAAACTAATTTAGTTGAACCAATCAAAAATAAGAAATGGCGAAAGATTTTAATTTATCTTTTAATTTTTTGCACCATTCTCTTTATTATTTCAATTTCATTAATTTTAACTTTAGATTAATTAAAATAAGGAGGTAAAAAATGATTAAAACCTGAACAATATTCTTATCAAGTATATTAATTACTAGTTTTACTATTGGCGAACCAAAGGTTTTTGAAAATCTAACTACAACTATTTTTCAACATTTACCATTTCACTCAGATATTACCTTTTCTGCTAATGAAAGCGAAACAATTCAAAAAGAAGCAGGTAAAAATGAAACTGTTGAGGATGAAAAATATTTGAAAGAAACTATCATAAAGTGAAGTGATTATGCTAATTCTTGAGCACAATTTTGTAAATACTATCAAACCATTGCTTTAACAGCAACAGGGTATGCTGATGGTAAACCTAATGTTGGAAATGCTGAAAAAAGAAAAAGTTTTACAAACAAAACAATTGCTACTTCTACTTTAAAGGCACAAACTACTTGAACTAGTTCAAAAGTATTACGAAATAGTAGTCAAAATACTATCGTCTATCACTATACCCAATTTCCAAAATATAGCAGTGATGAAGCAGGAGTTTATTATGATGCATATCGAGATAATAATTACATAAAAATTCGCCTTTATTTATGAGTATATGGTTATCAATATCACGATTTAGTAAAACCAGATAAAGTTAAATTATGAACAGAAAGTCATGTTGACTATAGTGGTGGTTCAATTACTTCATCAATCAAACCGGAAGATATTAAAAAAAGTTTAACAACAGCTTTATCAAATCCAATCACTGTTTTATCAAATTATTCAGGTTCATTAGAAGAAAAAAATAATAAAGCTAATATTGAAGAAAAAATCAAAGATGTAATTAAGAAAGCTTTGAACGATGACGAAGATTATCCTTATTGAGAAAAGTATTTACAACCAATTAGTCTTTCTGATAAAACTCGCAAAGCAATAACAACTTTTAAAGTTATTAATCTAAACAATAACCAAGAAGTATGAACATTTGAAACACCAATTAGCATTACCCTTTCTCATGATTATTGAGGGCAAAATTTAAAAAACCGTTTAACAATTAATCCAGGAAAAATTGTCAATCCTTTAGATTCATTAAAAGGAATGATTGATGATCAACCAATTCAATTAGAGCCAAATAAAGTTACTGCATCTTACGGTGGTAATTTGCAATATCATACAACTGCTCATATTGAATTTGATGGGGCAGAAGACTCAAACGAATGAATGACAGTAAATAATCAACCTGTAGAAGTTTTAAATAACAGATTTATTTATAATATGGTTGATAACCGTGATGGTAGTGAAAAAGATGATGAAGATAAACCTGATGATTCTAAAACATCCAATGTTTACGATATTGTTCTTCATCGTAAAGCTAGCAATGTACCCGAAGAACAATATGAAGTTAAATATACAATTGCTAATCTTGTACCAAAGTTAAGTGCAAAATGATATGGTTGAGATCCTGAACAAAATCCCGATCAAAAAAGTTTAATTACTGAAACTTTACCAAATGGTAAAACTAATCCTAAATATGATAAAGAAGTTAACACAAAAACCGGCACTAAAACTCAAATTATTTGAGTCAAGAAAAAAACGGAATATCCATTTCCTTTAGACCCATTAAATCAAAATGGTGAAGTAATTAATTCAGCAGTACCTAGTAATTACGATCAAGGTTTTATTGCCGAAGGTTCAGTTGCTGGAATGGGAATTCAACAACTATTCAATCCAAGCGAAATTGACTGAGTTTGACGCGAAGGAGTAGACAAAACTTTAAATAAGTATTCAAGTCCAAATAGTCAACAACAATTAAAAGCAATTAATCCTGACACAGAACACGCATATTGAAGTTGAGAAGGAATGTGACATTATATTACAAAAACTACCGATAAATTAGCATATGAAAAATATGTTTTGATTGGTGATAATTATCAAGAAAAATATTCACGCTTTTTAGATATTCTAAACAATGCCGACATTGCTGTTGATTTTTGAACTACGATTCATGGTCTTCACTTAAAAAATTATTTAGCAAGAGAAAAACAATTTGATTCAAAACAAATTGCGGAATTAAATTATGAACAAACTGTTAGTTATTGAAAAGAATATACTAGTGATATTATTTCTCAAAGAATTGCACCAGATCCTTATCCAATAAACTATATTGATTTAAATCAAATTAATCTTTACACAATTAAAATGAACCTAACAACTATTGAATTAATTAAAGAAGAAATCATCAAACAAATTAGAGAAAACTTAAATAAATTTGACTTAATATATACATTAGATTATGTATTTTATCCTTTTGACGATGAAAGCATTAATAAATTATTAGACTATGATAGTAATGGTAATGCAACCATTAATTTAACAGTTAGTGCTTTATCAACTTCAACAAAAGTAATTGGTAGCAAAACCATTAAAATTATTAATAATACACATTATGATCCTAATAATGTTGTTGATTTATCAAAAATTGAATTTTTTCCAGAAATGGCACCATTCTCATTTCACAACTTTACTGTTGAACAATTAAGACAATGAATTTTAACCTATGTTAATAATACTTTTAAAAGCAATAAAAATTATATTATTGCTTTAGAATATGACATTGATTACGGTATAACACCATTTGATGATGAAACTTTAAAACAATTTATTAACAGCAAAGAGCGAACTAGCTTAGAATTTACTGTCTATGCTCAAGATAGTTCTTTAAAAGCAATTAATGGAACACAATTTATTTTAATCAATGATCCTGAAGCAGAACCTGCTCCAAATGTTCCACCAATCATAAATCCGATTCCTAATCCAAATGAACCAGGCAAAGATAGTTGAATTGCTAAAAAAACAAATTTAATTATCTTATCAGTTATTGTTACATTAGGAGTTGCAGGTCTTACAACAATCATCTTTGTTAAATATCGTTTGAAAAAAGGTATTGGTGGCAAGAAACTTAAAAATTCTAAAACTAAAGAAGAAATTAAACCAGAAAATAAACAATAAAAAAAATTAAGTTATATAATTAATTTAAGGTCTACATCTTTCACATTTATGTGACTGCTTAATGTACGTTGATTGTCCGAGATGGTTTTTATACCATCTCTTTTTTATTTAGAAAGAAAATAATTATGAAAAAAGAATATCTAATTAATAACATTTGAATTGTTAATTACTCTGTTCCCTATAAAGACAAAGACAAATTACTTCGTCCTTTTATAATTACTATTACAAGAAGAAGATTTTCAATTAGAATAATCAATTAAATATTCTTTCAACCTGATTTGCTTAAGTCAGGTTTTTTTATTAAGGAGGTGATTAAAATGGCAGAAACTGAAGAATTAAAACAACATATTGATAACTTAGTTAATGATAAATATGCTGCAGAAAAAGATTTAAGAAAAGCATTTAAACTAATTGAAAAACTAGAAAATAAAATAAAAATCTTAATAGCAGAAAATAAAAGAACTAAAACAAAAACTAAATAATTTCTAAACTGATTTAATAAATCAGTTTTTTTATTGATTTTTTCATGAAAGAAGGTGATTAAAATGGAAAATCGCAAAGAAGAAATTCAGAAATTAGAACTAATATTTAATAAAGTAAAAAATGAAAATACTACACTTAGAGAAGAAAACGAACAATTAGAAAAAATTAAAGAATTAAAACAAAAAAATCTTAATTTAAATGATGACAATAATTTTTTAAAATCAGAAATTAAAACAGCAAAACAAGAAATTCAAAATTTAGATATACAATGATCTAAAAGTCAAAAAGTAACTCAAAATTTAGCAACCGAATATCAAAATGAATTAAAAATTATTTTTTAATTTTAAAAAACTATGAAAAGAGGTAATTAAAATGGAAAATTTAAGAACAGAAAATCAAACATTAGGGCAAAAATTTAATAATCTAAGAAGTGAAAACACTTCTTTAGAACAAGAAACAAAATTATTAAAAGAAAAAAACCAAGAATTAAAAAAATCAATTGCTAAAATTGAAAAAGACTATGATAGCTTAGAAAGTGAATATGCGCAAAACAAAGACGAAGCAAAGAATCATTATTTACGAACAAATGAATCAAAACAAGAAAATCAATGATTCCAAAATAAAATAACTTATTTAGAAGCAGAAAATAAGTATCTAAAAGTAAAAAAGCAATGATTAGCGAAAGAAAATGAATGATTACAAAATAAAATAACTTATTTAGAACAAGAAAATGATTCTTTAAATGATAAAGCTGAAGCATTAAAATTAAATAATATTAATTAAAGAGTAGTGTTTGTCACTACTCTTTTTTTTATTTTAAATAAATGGAGGTATAAAATATGAAAAATTTAATTCCCAAATCAATTAATAAAAGCAAACTGATTGTCTGAAGAAGTATGAGTTTAGTTGATATTTTAATTATTCTTGGCTGAGTTTCTTTAACTGGTATGTTTGTTTTTGGTTTACCATTAAATAGTTGACAAAAAATTATTGGTGTCGTTTTATTGGCAATTTTTGCCGTACCATTAATCATGCCAATTCATCCTGGTGTTAAAGGATGAAATGTTCTAATTTACTTATTTCGTCATGCTGCAATGGTTAAAAAATATCAAAAAGATACTCGTAATGATACTAGCTTATTAGTACCCTATGATAAAACAGTTGGTGATTATTTTATTCAAAGTCACCGCATTAATGGTAAGAAAAATTTAGTTGGTTGCCTAACAGTTAAAGGTTTTGATCTTAGTTTATTAAACCCTGAAGAACAACAATTACGCTTAAGAGAATTTCAAGACGCTTTAAGATTTAATAATTTTGCAATAACATTCTTAAAATTAGAACAACCATTAAATTTTAATAACAATATTACTTACTACAAACAACAATTAAAAAAACTTAATAAAATATATCAAGAAAAAACAATTAGTCAAGATGAATTTATTGCCAGAAAAAAACAAATTAAAGGATTAATTGCTAATTTAGAACAAGATTTAATAATGACAAATGATGGTCCAAAAACTAAAAAAGCATTTTATATTTTTGTTTACGGTAAAAATGAAACAGAAACCGAAGAATTAATGCAAAGTTTAGAAAACAGATTAAATAATTGTAATTTTACTTGTGAATGATTAAACAATTATCAACTTGTTAATATCTTACATTTAATTTGAAATCCTTATGCTTCAGAAATTAATATTCAAGATTTTAATACTCACAAAAACAATCTTAATCAATTATTAAGATTTGAAAAATTTCAATTACATAAAACTTACTTTACTGCAAATAATATTCATTATTCAATTAACGGAATTTACGAATATCCATTATTAATTAGCGATTTATGAGGAGCAACCTTAGCTTGCAATGAACAAACAATGATTTGAAATATTAATCCATTAGATGCTCAACGAACAAAAATTGCTTTAAATAAAGCTTTAAATAATGCTTATACAAAACAATTTATGACTAAATCACACATTAATCGTAGTGAAAATAATTATGAAATTAATGCTTATCAAGAATTAATTGAAGATATTAATGGTGCTAATGAAGTAATTAAAAATGTTAACATTTTATTTTTAAATTATGGTACCAATGTTAAAGTTTTAAAGCAATCGCAAGAACGACTAAAAAAATCATTACAAGAATTAGATATGAAAATTAATCCTTTATCTTATCGACAATTAGAAGCTTTTAATGCTTTCTTGCCAAAAAACTATGATCCATTAATGATAAAAACTGGTAGAGAAATGCCTTGTAGTACGATTGCTGGTGCTTTTCCTTTCATGACTGGTGGTCTAAACGATGATAAAGGCATGTATTTAGGTTATAGTAACATTGGCGATACAATTTTATTTGATCAATTTAAATTAAATGAAAAAAGAAAAAATCATAATCAAATTATTATTGGTACAAGTGGGAGCGGTAAATCATTTACAACGAAAAAAATTATTAGTTTTCACTTAAATATGGGGCGAACTGTTATTGTTATTGACCCAGAACGAGAATACAAAGATTTATGTAATTATTATCACGGACAATGAATTGATACAGGAGATGCTTCAGCAGGAAGAATTAACCCATTACAAGTATTAGATAATAATTTTAAAGAGTCTTCAGACGATAAAGAAAAAATTGACGATATCATTGAAGCAACAATGGATGAAGAAAATGCCGCACCAATTTCAAACCATTTACGATTATTAACTCAATGATTTAAAACTTTATATCCTGATTTCAATGATCGCGAATTTAATATCTTTTTGAAGCATTTAAAAAGTTTATATCAAAAATGAAATATTACTAACAAAGTTGATATTAATAGTTTAAAAGCAAGCGAATTTCCCACAATGTCTGACTTTTATGAACTTTTAGTGCAAGAAAATGAAAGCAATTCCCATCCATTACTAGAAGAATTTATTGACATTATCGGTACTGATTTTCTCAATGATGGTAAGTATGAAAAACTATGAAATGGTCATACAACACTAAACTTTAAAAAAGCATTTGTTGTTTATGATGTTTTAACATTATTTGATCAAGACGAAGGTAAAGTAACAGCAGCTCAATTGCATTTGGTTCTTGCTGTAATTAAAGCAGAAGTAAAAAACAATCGTTTTAAAAATAAAAACGAAATTGTCATTATTGTTGATGAAGCACACTTAGCAATTGATAAAGACAACCCTGCTGCTTTAAATTTTATGTTTCAAATGGTTAAAAGAATTCGAAAATATCATGGTGCAATTATTATTACAACCCAAAATTTAAATGACTTTATGGGTACAGATGATATCAAAAAGAAAACTACCGCGATGATTAATAATACACAATATTCCTTAATTTTAAATTTAGCACCCCAAGATTTAAAAGATGTTGCTGCTTTATATCGTAGTTACGGTGGTTTAACTGAAACTGAACAAGACTATATTGCTCGAGCTGGTAAAGGTCAAGCCTTATTTGTTGTCTCAGGTTATGAACGACATTGTATCAACATTGAAGCTACTAGTAAAGAACAAGAAGCTTTCTAATAAAAATAATTTTCAAACCAAAAATAAATTTTGATCAATTGAGGGAAAATATGACAGAATTTGATTATAAAAAATTAATAAAATTAAATCCTGAAGGAAAAATAATGACAAAAATTATAAATAATAAATTTAAACCTTCAGCAGTTACGATTGATACTAATGAATTTGTAACTTTTAAAACATTAGAAATAAAAAATAAATCATTAAAAAATGAAATCAATATAAATCAAAAAAGAATTGAAGAACAAGATGAACAAATAAAAGAATTAAAAAATAATCAAAAAATTTTAGTAAGTGAAAATAAATTAATTAAACAACAAAATGAAACATTAAAACAAGAAAAATCAAGCAAAATGGAAAATTATACTCAAGAATCTGAATTTGAAAAAGATTAATAAAATCTAAAAATAGTTATAATATATAAAAAGAAAAGAGGGAAAAATAATGTTGTTTAGTAATAAATATAAACAAATTGATAATATTTATGATGAGAATCTTTTAGAAACACAATTAGAAATACTAGCTCATAATAAAAATAATAAAAAAGAACTAGAATTTATAATTGACATATTAGATCAAGAATTAGGATTTGCATCAACAAATTTATGAGAATTATATGAGAGTTTATTAGGAAAAAAAAGCGAATTAAACTATAAAACAAAACTTTACTTAAAAACTGAAAAAAAACTAGAAAAAAAAGTAATAGCACTAGAAAACCGAAGAAAAGAATTAGAAAAGTGAGAAAAATCAATCATAAAACAAACTAATCAAAAAACGATTGAAAATTAACAATAAAAGAAAGGGTAAACAATGACATCAAATGAAAAGAATTTAAACTTAACTTCTATTAAAGATACTTTAGAAGAAATAATATTTCTTAAACAACTAAAGGAACAAATAATATCTGATACAGAGTTAACAGTAAACGGACTAAAATATGACAAAATGCAAAACGAATTAGACAAACAAGAAGCAATACTAATAATAAAAGCAGCAACATTATTAACAAAAGATGCAGCTTTAAAGCAAGAAGAAAATGAATTAGATAAATTAGAAATAAAATTATTAAAACAAGAGCAAGAACTATTAAGAAAAGGAGAATAAAATAATGACAACTAATAAAAATAATTTATCTAACGCTATTATTTTTAAAGAATTAAAAAAATATGAAAACTATCTAAATCAAACATTAACAGAAGCAGAAAAAGACTTAACTTTTGAAAATAAAATCGCAAAAAAAGCAGCAGAATTAAAAAAAGCAGCAACAAAAATCAAACAATTAAAAGAAAAAATCACATTAAAAACAAAAGAATGAACAAAAAAAGCAGCAGCATTAAAGTTAGAAAATGAACTAATAAAAAAAATCAATGATATTAAAGAAAAAATTGCTAATTTAAAATAACAAAAAGTTAATGATTAATTAATATTAAAAAAATAGAAAAGAGGAAAGTAAGAATGATAATTAACAATACCAATATCAATAAAAATAATCTTTCAACAAAAGAAAATAATCCAACATTAATAACTGCTCAAGACCAAACAAATTTTATTAAAATAACACAACTCTTAGCAAAAGAAAAGCAATTATTAACAGAAGAAGTTGCGTTACTAATTCAAGAAAATCAATTAAATAAAAAAATAAGAAAATTACTAAGAAAAACAGAAGACGAATCGCAATTACAAAAATTAGAAATAGAACTATTAAAATGAGAGAAAAAACTAATTGAAAAAGAAAAGCAATTATTAAAAAAAATAAATTAATACATAACTAAAATCATTTAAGAAGACTAATAAAATCAAAAAACCAGCTTTATTATTAAAGCTTACAGAAAAGATCGTAATAAACTATGGTATTAAAATCATCAAGTTATAAAACTTAATTAATCATCTTAGTTTTTTTAATTCATCAATAAATTACTAAATAAAATGACTTTTGTTTTACAAAATTAACAAAGGTCATTTTTTTATTTTAAATTATATTTTTAATCACCTTTGCAGGATTTCCAGCAACTATGACATTCTCTGGAACATCTTTTGTTACAACACTACCTGCTCCAACAATTGAATTAGCATTGATTGTAATTCCAGGCAAAATTGTTACATTTCCTCCAATTCAAACATCATTCTTAATCGTAATTGCTTTTGATATTGTTGATTTTCTATTTTTTGGTGCAATTGGGTGATTTGTTGTAAAAATATTACAATTTGGTCCAATTAAAACATTATCACCAATCGTAATTGTACCCCGATCTAAAAATGAACAATTAAAATTAATAAAAACATTATTTCCAATAACGATATTTTTACCAAAATCAATATGAATTGGTGTTAAAAACATAAAATTATCTGCGATTTTCTTGCCAATTACTTTAGTAAAAAGTTGATATTTTTTCTTTTCTGATAAACTTTTACAATTTATCTTTTTTAATAATTTTTGAGTATTAGAAATTATCTTTAAGATTTTTTTAACATCTCGATCAGTATCAGAAATTACTTGACCATTTCTATCTCTTTCAAAAATATCACTCATTTTTACTCCTTGATTATTAATCATAATAACATAGTTAAATAAAAATGACCATTATGGCCATTCTTATTATTCATCTTTACTTACTATATAAGTAAGACGAATTGTATCTCCCCTAAAGACATTTTAATTTTAACAAAAATAAGTCATTAAAACAATGACTTATTTTTTTATTTTTAAAGAAAGGAGGCAAACTTATGGGTGAAAAATTATGAGTAAAACGAAAACATATTTATCGCTTACATCGTGATAAAGAAAAAGATCATGAATTAGGTCGTCCAGCACTTTTACTAAATGGTAGAATAACAAAATCACTTATTTGAGCAGGAACAACTAAATTTGATGAACATAATACAGAAGTACCTTTAACACTTGATATAAATGATACTCCCGTATATTTTTATGGTAACGCCATAGAAACAGTAGCAACAAAAGATTTAAAAACAGAATGAATTGACAATAAAACAAAAAAACCTTATGTTATATCGCCTGATCAACAAGAAGCAGTATTAAAAAAAATCATTGACATGAGTCATTTAAAAAATCCTTTTCTTAAAATTAAACAATTAGAAACATCAAATGAAGCAATAAAAATCAAACTTAGCAAAGCAAAATATATCAATTATAAATTATTACAAGAAAACGAAATATTAAAAACTGAAAACGAAAAATTAAGCTTGGAAAATAAAACACTAAACCATGAAAAGGAATTATTAAAAAATAACAATAAAATTAAAGAAATTTTAGAATATGAGCAAGAATAATTTAAATAACAAATAAGAATGACCCTAATGGGTCATTTTTACTATTTTGTAACTTCTAATAGTAAGGAGATAATTCATCATGAATAAAAAAGAAAAGAAAAAATCAAAACCTATTCAATATAAAAAGATGCATATATACAGACTTTTAAGAGATAAAAAAAAAGATAAAACAGGTAGACCCGCAATATTTTTTAATGAATTTAAAGATAGGTCATTAATTTGAGCATCAACTACAGTTAAAAATGAAACAATAAATGAAACTCCATTAGAAATAAAGATTAATGACAAAATCGGTTATATTTACAGTTATAATTTAGAAAGAGTAGAAACAAAAAACTTAATAAAAAAATGAACAAAAAATAAATTCCCATATGAAATATATACTTTAAATGATAAAGAACAAAAACAATTAATTAGCAAATTTTCAGAAAGTACTAATCAAAAAGACCCTTATCAAGTAATTACTGAATTAGAAACAAAAATAAAACAGTTAGAAATAGAACAAGAAAAATTAAAATTTGAAAATACAAAATTAAACTTGAAAAATAAAACACTAAGTAGCGAAAATCAAATCTTAAAAACCAAAGAAATTTCAGATTATGAAAGAGAATAATTTAAGAATCTATAATTAAAAAAGGAACTATTAGTTCCTTTTTTAATTATTTTGGCAAGGTTTGGCTACCCGCTAGACATAATCTAAAATACACCATCTTATGCCGTTTGACTTCAGCAATCCATGTAAACAACTATAAATTCAAAAGCGTACTCAATGAAAATATATTACATCATGATTGCTTGAGACTCCGTATCTTTCAGATTATTTAATAATCTCTTTTAAGAAAGATACTTTCTCAGAATTACTATTTTCTAAATAATAGCAACTCTACCCACTTAAGTGAACAAATAAATTATAGCAAAGGTAATTTATTAAAACAATCAATTTAAGGGTCATTTTTAATTATATATCTAAAGAAAAGAGGTAAATAATTATGAATGAAAAAGAAAATCAAGGTTCACAAACTATTGAATATAAAAAAATGCATATATATAAACTTTTAAGAAGCGAAGAAAAAGATAAAGGAGGAAGACCAACAGTTTTTCTTCATCATTTAGGAGAAGAATCAACAATATGATCAGGAACTACAGTTAAAAGAAAAATCAAAGAAAAACCAATAATAATGAAAATTAATACTACAACTACTTACTTTTATAATAGTGGTATTGAAAAATTAAAAACAAAAGATTTAATAGAAAATTGAACAAAAACAATTGATGGAACACAAGCAATTGCAGTACCTTTAGAAACACAAAAAGAATTTCTAGATAAATTTTCAGAGTTTACTTATTTAGAAAAACCTTCTAAAACAATAAAAAAATTAGAAAATGAAAAAAAGAATTTAATTAATACAATAAATCAAGAAAAAATAAACAAAAGAAATAACAAAAAAGCAAATAATGAAACAATAAAAACTCTAAAGAAAGAACTACAAACAGAAAAAAAGGAAAATTTAAAGACAAAAAATAAATTTGAAAACTTAACTAAGGAAGTAAATAATAAAAAAACAAAAAATGAAAATTTAAGAAAGGAAAATCAAATTTTAAAAAATAAAGAAAAAAATCTAGAAAATAAAAATCAAAATCTAAAAATAAAAAACGAAGAACTTATAATTGAAAAAAATACAAAAAATCAAACAATCAAAAATCTAGCAGAAAAAAATAAAAGTAAATCAAAAAAACTTGCAGAATTAACAAAAGCAATTGAGAAAAAGAATAATAATACCGAAAAACTACGTCAAGAAAACGAAATTGCAGAAAACAAAATCAAAAATCAAACAACAGAAATTGAAAGTTTAAAATTAAAAATTCTAGCTCTACAAAATAATCAAAAAATCTTAAAATCTGAAAATGAATTATTCAAATCACAACTCCAAAATCAAAAATCATCAGACTATGAAAGAGAATAATTTAAAAATGTTTTAATTAATTTATAAAACCAGTAAAACCTGAAACTATTTCTCACAGGTCAAAAAATTAATCATGACAACAAACTCACTTGTAAAAGTGAGTTTTTCATTTTGTTTATAAAAAAGATTTAAATAAGAGAAAAGAGGTATTAAAAATGAATCGAAAAGAAAAAACAATAAAACAAAAAACTAAATTAGTACTAATCGGATTAATTATGATTCCAATTATTTTCTTAATTCTAATCACAATTCTTGGTGCGATAATTACAATTATTAAAGATCATACAAAATTTAACTTATTAACTTATTGAAAAACAGCAATTAATAATCAATATCCATGAATATTATCATTATTGTTAAGTATCATAACTTATCTATATTATATTTTTAAAATCTTTCAACCAAAAGATGGTAAAACAGGAATCAAAAAAAGTAAAAACAACGATTATGGTCAAGCGCAATGAGCTAGTGAAAAAGAATTAAATAAAAATTATCCTTTAGTTAACTCTAATGATAACCATCAATATCATGGTTTCGTAGTCAATGCTAATCAAAATAAACATCAATTAACATTTAATATTAGAAGTAATACTCACAGTTTAGTAATTGGTGGTACAGGTAGTGGAAAAACACAAAATTTAGTTTTACCAACAATTAAGATTAATAGTAAAAGTATTGATAAACCTAGTATGATTATTACCGATCCTAAAGGTGAATTATATCAAGAACAAAAAACACTATTAACAACACAAGGTTATCAAGTTTTAGCACTTAATTTACGAGATGTTACTGCTAGTATTGCTTGAAATCCCTTGGCAATGATCTATCAACAATTTAAAACAATGCTATTATCTAATAACAAACAAGAACAACTACAACTAAAAGTAGCAATTCAAAGTGATATTCAAGATTTAACAAAAACTTTATTTACTACTAAAAAACAAGAAGATCCATTTTGAACTAATAGTGGTGCTTTAATTACCGAAGCAATTATTATGGCAATGTTAGAAGATGCTCAAATTGCTGTTGAAAAAATCAATGATGATAAAATGACAACTTTAGCACAAATCTTACCATTGAAAAAATTCAACTTAGCATCAGTTGCTGTAATTGCTTCAATGCAAAAAGAAATGATTGCTTGATTAAAAAATCGTGAGGACACTAGTCTTGCCAAAATTACTGCTAGTCAAGTCTTACATGGTGAATCAAAAACTTTAAGTAGCGTTTTAATGACAATGTCTACTTATTTAGCAATTTTTAAAAATGATTTCATTCGTAACTTAACATGCAATAATGATCTTAACTTTGATGACTTTATTAATAAACCAACAGCATTATTTATTATTGTTCCTGATGAAAATCATAATTATTATCTTTTTATCGCTTTATTAATTAGTCAACTTTATAAATTCTTAGTAGGTAAAGCAAACAATAACGAAAATAATAAACTAACACGACCAGTTTATTTCCTATGTGATGAATTTGGTAATGTCCCAACAGTTGCCAATCTTGATGCTATTATTACTGTGGCACGAAGTCGTAACATCTTCTTTCAACTAATTTTGCAAGATTTAAAACAATTAACAAGTAAATATGGTCAAGAAAAAGCTAATGTGATTTTTACTAATTGCAGTTTACACATTTTCCTACAAACAATTGATTTAGAAACTGCTGAACGCTATAGCAAAATGATTGGTGATGCAACAGTTTTACAAATTTCAACTAGTGGTAAAACTGGTAATAAAAATAAAGACAAAAATCAATCTGAAACCTTAACTGGTCATCGTTTAATTTTAGCTAGTGATTTAATGAAATTAGCACCTAAGCAAGCAATTATTTTTTATGCTCGTGAAAATCCTGCTAAAACAAAATTAATTCCTTGACATCAAATGAAACCAAACTTACCAAAAGACAATGAAATTAAACAACAATTAACTTTAATCAACTTTAACCAAGATTATTATTATGATATTAAATTAATTCTAGAAAAAATTCTTAGTACAACAGCGAAAAAAGTCAAAACAAAAAATAAAAAAGTAATAGATGAAGATGTTAAATTAGATTCAAAGTCTTCAATTGAAAAAGCTATTTTAGATTTAGAAGCAAAATTAACTGAATATGATGATGATCAAACAGAATATTATCAAAATTATCTTACTAGTATTAAAAATCAAATTAAATTTTATCAATCAGAGTTACAAAAATTGAACAAAAAATAAATACTTAAAATTAATTTTTAATCATCTAAATTAATAAATAGTATTATACTTTAATTAAGACTTTAAAAAGGGAGGATTTTAAAATGCCAACAAAAACAAATAACAACAATAATAAAAAAACAAAATCAATAAAACTTGTGACAATTAATGATTCAGATAAGAATAATAATGACAAAAAAGAAACTAAAGGACTAACAGCAAGCGATATACTTAATGATATTCAGAAAATAAAGAAAGAAATGAGTGATCCACAACGAAGAATTGAAGAATTTCGCTCAAAAAGTTGACTTACAGGAGAAATTAAAGAATTAACTGAAAAAGTTAACGAAAATAATGATATTATCATGCGACATGAAAAACTATTACTAATGATGGAATTTTCATATAAAAAAGAACGAACAAAAGAAAATAAAGACCTTATTGCAAATATAAAAAAAGTTATTGAATCTCATCAACAAGAAAATGGCATCACTAACATGGTACTTACTCTTTATCAAGGGTTTTTACAAAAATTAGATTAAAATGCCAACATTTATTAATAATCAACAAGATAAAAAAGAATGTGCTTGCAATAATACTGAATATCATTCAGAATATTCAAAAAAACAAACAATAGCAAAGAATTTTTCATACAACTGAAAAAATAATTAATGCTATACTTTAATTAAGATTTTAAAAAGGGAGGATTTTAAAATGGCAGCATGTATTAACCATAAAAGTAAGAAAAATTGTGCATGAAATAATACAAAGTATCATCCAGAACATCCGAAAAAAGAACAATTCCGAGCATGCTTTCATTGTCAAGGACCACTAAATAAAGGTGCCTATCAAGGAGAACAAAAAAATAGCTCTTATAGTTGAAATATTCATCACAAAGATAGTAATCCGCATAATAATAGTTGCAAGAATTTAGTAGCAACTCATCCTGCTTGCAATATTGAATTAGGATAATAAAATAAAGAAAAATCAAACTGATTATAAGAAATTCCTAAACCCATCTTTATTATTAGCCAAATAAAAGTTATAATTTCAAAAAGAAATTTTAGACTTTTATGGGGGAAACGTGATGGACTTGCAAGCATTAAAGCAAGAGGAATTTAGTAATCAGTTTTTATTTTTTGAAAATTATCAAAAAGCCAATTTAACAAGAATTCAGAAAGATTTACAAGATTATTTTGAAAAAACCGATCAAGATATTTTTCTTTCAAAATGACGAAAAGAAAATCATTATATTCCTGATGGATTCAAAAATCGAACAATTCTAACAATCTTTGGTTCAATAACTTATAAAAGAAGAATATATAAATATTGACATCAATCTCGTTATCAATATATTTGTCTAACAGATAAAAAATTAGAAATTGAAAAATATAGTCGTGTTACTAATCATTTAAAATTTAAAATTCTCGAACAAATTTCTCATGGTAAACGACAACGCGATATTTGTGATAGTATTGAACAAGCAAATATTACGACAGCAACAATTGGTAATATTATTAAATCATTTGATTTATATCAATCGTTAAAAATTCTTACTTTACAACAAAAACCGATTTTAATTCCTAATTGCTTATACATCAATATGGATGAAACTTATGTCAAATTAAGAAATAATAATAAACTTAATAAATATCGCATTCGCTTAATTACCTTTCATACTGGTTATAATCAAGACACTTCCACCAATAAAAGAAAAGTTTTAGCTAATAAACGAGTATATTGACAACTATTTCCAATTACTCAAAAAATTGATACAAAGGAATTTATTAACAATCTTAAAAGCATTGCTAAAATTTTTTATGCCAATGTTGATACTAGTAAAATCATTATTGGCGGTGATGGTGCACCATGGATTAGAGAAGCAAGTTATTATTGATCAAACTCTTATTACTTACTTGACAAATTTCATGCTTGTCGTCAATTAAAAAAAATATTTCCCAATGAAGTAAATAACAAAAATCTAGAAAAATATCAAATTAGCAAAAATCTTTTTAATCTTGGATTATATTCTGAATTAATTACTTATTTAGAAAATAACTCTCCTAAATTAACAAGTAAAGAAAAACAAATAAAACTAGAAAAAGTAATTAGTTATTTTAAAAATAATTCAATTGGAATTATTAATCAAAAATTACAATTTAATATTGGCGTTAGTGCTGAAGGAGATGTTTCTCATATTGTTAAATGATTACTAGGTTATGGTTCAAAAGCATTTAATTATCAAACTTTTAAAAATATGTTATTATTACGAACAGCTGATATTAATCAAATTGATATTATTAATTATTTAAAATATGAAAATCATAATAAACAAAAATTAACTAAGGAACTTTATCAAAAAAAATATTATTACTCCGCACTAAATAAAATAATTTATTATTAAAATTATTTTTAAAAATTAATTCAAAAGTAATTATTGTTATCTTAAATTAAGATTATTTTTTTTCTGAAATTATTTAAAAAAATAAATAAAAAAATCTTGTTTTCTTTTTTAAATCAGTGCTATAATATTAAAGAATTGAAAAGATAGTAATAAAAACCTTTTGGTTCTTAGTTATTATATTAGTCCGTAAAATAAATTATTCAACCGTAATTAAAAAGATGCTTTAAAAACATCTTTTTTTTATTTTTTAACTTGTGCTAATTTTGCTAACGCTGCCTTAGCGGCCTCTTGTTCTGCTTTCTTTTTTGTTGTTCCTTGACCTTTGCCTAGTAAAATTTCATCTAAGTAAGCACCAATAATAAAAATCAGATTATTATTTTTCTTATTTTGTTCAATTAGCTTATAAATAATTGGATTGCGCTTTTCATTTTGAACGTATTCTTGTAATTTTGTTTTATAATCAATCATCCGATCAAAATTATTATTAGTAATTCATTCATACAAAGTTAAATTTAAAAGACGATCAATTGCTTGATGACCTAAATCTAAATAAACAGCCGCTAGAAATGACTCAAAAACATCTGATAAAATACTAACTCGTTGCTTACCTCCAGTACTTTCTTCACCATGACCTAAAACAAGATAATTTTCTAAACCTAAAGATAAACTAGCAGCAGCTAAAGTTTCTTCTCGAACTGCTTTACTTCTTAAACTTGTCATTTCTCCTTCAGTCATATTAGGAAATTGTCTTCAAATAAATTCTGAAATATGAGCACTTAAAAGGGCATCACCTAAAAACTCTAATCGTTCATAAGAATAAGATAAATTTTTTTCATTAGAATAAGATTTATGAGTAAATGCTGCTAAATAATTTTCATTAGTTTTAATTTTAGTCGCTAAACTCATTCTTAAAATATTATTAATTTCATTTTCCATTATCAATCATTCCTTAATATTCTTATAAAGGCAAATTTATAAGATTTTTTTAACTTCATCTTTAATTTTATTAGTCACATCTTGTTTAATTGCCGTTCTCAATAATTTCAAAGTACTATAATAGGATTGAATATCACTTGAACCATGTGCCTTAAAACAAATACCATTAATCCCAATTAATTGGGCACCACCAGTATTTTTATAATCAAAAGTAGTTTTAATTGTTTTAAAAACTGGTTTTGACATTAATCCTAATAATTTAGTTCAAAGATTTTTTTTATAAGCTTTTTTTAATAAAGTAAAAATTAAGGTTGTAATTCCTTCAAATGATTTTAAAAGAACATTACCAGAATAACCATCACAAACAACAATATCAACTTCACCATTTAAAACTTCACGGGGTTCAATATTACCACAAAAATTCAATTGTTGTAATTTCCCATCTTTAAGAGTTAATTCACTTAACTTTGCATAAGTTTCTTTTGTTACCTTTGGACCTTTATTTGCTTCAAGTCCAATATTTAATAAAGCAACTTTTGGTTCAGCAATATTTAAAATTGCTTTACTATAAATATTAGCCATTAAAGCAAAAGTAACTAACTCATCAGCAGTATTTTCAATATTAGCACCAATATCTAAAACTAATACTTTTGTCCCTTTTAATGTTGGCATAATTGGCATAAAAGCAGGTCTTTTAATCCCAGAAATTTCACCTAATAATAAATGACAAACTCCCAAATAAGCAGCAGTTGAACCTGATGAAAGAACACCATCAACTTTTTTTTCTTTAACTAAGCGAACAGATTGACTCATTGAAGAATTTGGCATTCTTAATGCTTCAAATGGTCCAGCAGTCATTGGTACTATTTCATTAGCATGATGAATATCTAAGTTTTTATTTGGTTTGTTTTTAAAAATTTCTTGCAAATGATTTTTAATTTCTGCTTCATTACCAACTAAAGTGATTTTTAAATCAGTAAATTCTTTTACCATTTTGCAAGCAGCTAAAATTGCTTCTTTACTGCCAAAATCACCACTCATAACATCAAATGCAATTTTCATAATACCTCCTACTGTTGCTATTAAAAATTATATCGTGTTCTGCCTATTAATCATAATTTTAAATTCAACTTTTAAAAATTTTAATATATAACATTTTTCATAATTGACTCAAACCAAAATAAGTAATAACAATACCAACCAAATAAGCAAAGAAAATTCATGGTAGTGGCACTAAATTTACTGCTGTGCCAATTACTGTAAACGGAATGGCAATTCCAATTGCAGTAAATAAAATTGTTGTCACATAAACAGGTCACGAAGCATTACTTTTAAAGAATGGTACTTTTGCTGTTCTTAGTAAATGGAAAATTAAAGTTTGAGTTGTAATTCCAAGAACAAATCAGCCTGATTGAAATAACGGTGCATTATCATTAGGAATTGCATGTAAAGCATACCCTAAAAAAGCAAAAGTCGCAACATCAAAAATTGAACTTAACGGCCCATTTCACAAAGCAAATGGCACAATACTTTTAATATTTCACTTCCGCGGTTTGGCAATAAATTCTTGATCAACACCATCTCATGGAATTGTCAATTGTGACAAGTCATATAATAAGTTTTGTAATAGGATTTGAATTGCTAACATTGGTAAAAATGGTAATCAAGCAGCAGCTATTAAGATACTTAGAACATTACCAAAATTTGAGGCAATAGTAATTTTAATATATTTTAAAATATTACCAAAAGTAATTCGACCACCTGTAACACCTTGTTCTAAAACATTTAAATCTTTTTCCAAAAGAATAATATCTGAAGCTTCTTTAGCAATATCAGAAGCACTATTAACAGAAATACTAACATCGGCATGATGTAAAGCAACAGCATCATTAATACCATCGCCTAAAAAACCAACAGTATGATTTTTTAATTTTAAAATATCAATAATTCGTGCTTTTTGTAATGGATTCATTTTTGCAAAAATTGTTGTTTCATCAGCTCGAATGCTTAATTCTTGATCACTAATAGCATCAATTTCAGTTCCTAGTAAAGGAGTTTTTGGATCTAATCCAACTTTATTACAAATTGCTCTTGTAACAATTTCATTATCACCCGTTAAAATTTTAACCTCAACACCATGAGTTTTTAATGCTTGAATTGCAGTAATCGCACTTTTTTTAGGAACATCAAAAAAACCAATATAGCCCATTAAAGTTAAATTTGATTCATCTTTGATTTTATAAACTTGTTTCTTATCTGCTTTAAAATTACGATATCCAACAGCAATTACTCGTAAACCTTGACTATTTAAATCTTGACTTAATTGTAAAATTTTTGCTTTCACTTCTTGATCTAATGGCACAACTTTATCTTCAATTTCAACACTATGACAAATCTTTAAAATTTCTTCAACAGCACCTTTACAAATTAAAATATCATCTTGATCATTCTTACTAATAACAACTGACATTCTTCTTCGAGCAAAATCAAAAGGAATTTCATCAACTTTATGATAATCTTGTTTAGTAATTTTACCGCTTTGTGCTTTTTCAATAATTGTTTTATCAATATTATTTTTTAACCCAGTTTGAAAACTACTATTTAAAAATGCTAGTTCTAAAACACGATGAGATTTTTTACCATCAGGATCTAAATATCTTACTAATTCAATTTTATCTTCGGTTAAAGTACCAGTTTTATCAGTACATAAAATATCCATTGCCCCAAAATTTTGAATACTACTCAAATTCTTAACAATTACTTTTTTCTTTGATAATCGCAAAGCACCACGAGCCAAATTAGCACTAACAATCACAGGTAACATTTCAGGAGTAATTCCAACAGCCACTGAAATTGAAAACAATAAAGCTGATAGTCAGTCATGTTTAGTAAAAAAGTTAACAACAAAAATTAAGGTAATCATTGCTAGCATAAATGCCACTAAAAGATAACTAACCTTTTTAATTCCTTTATTAAAACTAGTTTCTGGTCTTTTAGCAGTAATTGAACTAGCAATTGTTCCAAAATAACTATTTGCTCCTGTTGCAATGACAATCGCAATTGCACCACCTGAAACAACACTTGTACCCATAAAACATAAATTTTCAAATTCTAACATATTGCTAGTTTTTTTACTATTTTTATTATTATAAGTTGCATGTTTTTCAACTGGTAATGCTTCACCAGTTAAAGCAGCCTGATTAATAAATAAATCAATTGATTTTAATAATCGCACATCAGCAGGAACCATATCACCAGATGAAAGAAAAACAATATCACCAGGAACCAATTCTTCAATTAAAATTTCTTTTGTATTTTGAGCAACACTATTTAAATCATCTAAATTAATTTTTCGGTCAGGAAACTTTCTACTATAACGAAAAACACTAGCAGTTGTTTCAACCATTTCTCGTAATTTTTCTGATGATTTATAGCTACGAAAATCTTGAAAGAAAGTAATTATAACACTCAAAACAACCATAACAAGGACAATAATTGCTCCTCATAATTCACTACGATCATTAGGGTCATCATTAATGACAAAATAACTAATAAAATTATAAATCGCAATAATTGTTAAAATAATAATAAATGGATTAACCAAATTACGAAAAAGTTGTTTATATCAAACAAAATGCTTATGAGAAAAATCATTTTTACCATATTCTTTTTGCTTTTCTTCAATTTGATCTTTAGTTAAACCAAGCAAACTGCTATCTAATCTTTTAATTGTTTCTTGTTTTGAAAGTTGTGAAACTTCTTTAAAAAAAACATTATTTTTTACAGCGACCTTTTTTGTTTTGTTTTTCATGTTTCACCTTCAATCTTATATTTTGTTAGCCAAAAAATAAAAAAAGATTTATTTACGGAAAAAATAAATCCTATTCACAATTAAAAAGAATTTATTCACCGCGTTGAGCTTTAGCACTTTACAACTTTGACTTAAAAGTATAAGTCAGCTACATTAACTTAAGCCTTAATTCGACAAAAGTTGTTCACCCATTTTTTTGTCTTTAGACAAAAGTGGGTAGCAGCATATATCCGTAAAGTAGCCTCACCTAACAGAATAAAAATATTCGATTATTTTATCTACCTTATTTATAGCAGAAAAATGTTAATTAAACAATTATTATGAGTAAAAGAGAAAAAAATTATAATATTTTAAACTATTTTTCTTAATTTTATTTTTTAATAATTCATTTTCAAGTTTTAATTGATTATTTTCAAATTTTAATCTTGTAATTTCAAAGTAAGAGTCGCTTTGAAAAGTTAATTTACTAAATTTACTTATAAATAATTTTTGTTATTCATCATTTATATATGACTTATTAATTAAATTTTTATTATAAAATAATTATTATTTTATATCTTTAAAAGTTTTTAAAATTGAATCCACTTCTAAAGCAACAATAGGACGAGATACATTATTTCCTGTATGTTTTATATAATTTGATATATCTTCAATAATTTTAACTCTTTTTTGTTTTAAATTTTTATCAGATAATAATTTTTGACTAATCATCAATTTAGCTGAATCATTAGCTGTCTTAATTAAAAATGATTTATCATTTATTTCATTATCTCAAGCACTTAATAAATATTTCGTCTTATTAAAATTTGTATTCAAATTTAAAATTAAATTATTATTAAT
>Ga0153959_1000093_pt1 | contig 61284 bp, 76 predicted proteins | sample TSFL043MetaG_FD_104685 | JGI IMG/M metagenome (GOLD analysis project Ga0153959, IMG submission 104685) | Attine ant fungus gardens microbial communities from Florida, USA - TSFL043 MetaG | ecosystem: Host-associated > Fungi > Mycelium > Unclassified | place: USA: Florida, Wekiwa Springs...
AAAGTCGCCTGTCATGATCACCGTGCTTCCGATGTTTCTTGCATTGTCTCGAAGTACTCGAAGGGCCGTTTGATTACTGTCAGAGTAAACGTTAATGATGAAATTGACATTTTGTCCATTGTGAAAGTCAATGACGTTGATATCCTGGTGGTTTATGAGGTCCTTCCTGAGGGAGAACCTTAATTTTGAGATGCATTTGTTGACATATGTTACAACCCTAGGATAATTATCAGCGCAACCGTCACTTTGACTGAATAGTGTCCAATTTGGATGATTAGACGTTCCATAGAATGGATCGCCTTTAAGGTTGGTATGACTGGGGATACGTCTTAATAGTGATCGAGGGGGCTCTTGGATGAGAATGATATCCGAGGTGTTTTTCCTTGTTTCTAAAATTATATCTGTAAGCGTTTTATTTTTTCTTACATTCTGCGAAAAAATTTTCAAGTTGTGCTTAATCATTTCTTGTGTTGCCTGCAGCCAGACGAATTGAGTTAGCCCTGATTTCTCTGGCTTCTTGAGCTTTTTTTGAGTGCCATTCTCAGTTGAAACGATGCTTCCAGAATGGGCATTTAGTGTCGTCTACCGTATGATCTTCTTTGCAGTTGACGCATTTGAATGAGTGAGGGCATGGTTCGCCTTGTTTGGTTTCTAGGCAAGGAGGGTTAAGTTTGAAATTAGCCTTACAACACCATGCGAACTCTCTGTGATTTTCAATCTTGTGAGGGCCTCCGCATTTTTGGCATTTAGCGCATCGGGCTTTGCACGCAAAGGTCGTGTGACCCCATTTCCAACAGTTGTGACACTGTGGAATTCCTGGGTTCATGCTGGTGCCCCTGAACGTAGCTATGTGTCTGCCGAAGTTGAATGAGTGGTTGATGAGTGTCTTAGCCTTGGAACCGTTTTGTGAATCCCAGATGTCGACCCATATGATGGCCATATCCGATTTCGGGAACGCTTTTATTACTCGTGGTTTGGCTACCAAAGTTGTGCCTTCGAAGAGTTCACTGTTTTTGAGATAATTAGCGATATCATCACTGGTGATAGCTGAACCATTAGACTGCAGGTATGGGATGCCTGTGATTTTTAGGTATGATTTAGACTGTGGGAGACGAGGCGCAGCAACTTCATTTATTCCAATGCCGTCAATGGATTTGATGTATCTCTCTATGATTGAGAGATCACTTGGTGCGGGGACGTTGTTGGTTGTGATGATTATGCTTTGAGTGGCGGGCCTGATGAATTCTGCTCTCAAAGTAGATTTTATACCTTTAAGCATACTATTGATAGAGTTGACATGTAGCCCTACATTGTTCATGATTGAAGTAATGTGTTGGCCTGAGATGGGGACGATAGCTTGCTTCCTGGATGGGCCTTTAGTAGTAGTGATTATTTTCTCTTTTTCCTTGGGTTGTGAGCTGTTTAAAGCGGCTTTATGAATTTCGATAATTTTTTTATTGGGGAGGGCTGGGAAGGCGTCTCTGAGTTTGAGTATGTCATTAGCCGAAGAAGAGACTTGAGCGTATGATCTTGGGGTTTGAGATTTTTTTTTGTTATTTCTTTGAAGTAACCTTTTCCTGACTTCTTCGACTTGTTTTGGGTGCAGGCGAGGTGGGATGCAAGGAGGGAAATTTCCGATAGTGTTTTTGTTGGCTGGTGGTTGATTTCCAAATTGATCTTTGATTTTGTGACCGATGGAAGTGTTATCCGAAGTGTTGAGTTTGTTCCACCCTGATTCGTGTATGGCTGAAAAAAGTTCGAAGGCAGCGTCTCCAAAGGAGTTGAGTTGGGTGATTGTGTTGCCGTCTCGGTTGGATATGTTTCTTTGCCTAATAAATTGAGCAATTCGGATGAGAGAACATGAGATATTGCGCGCGTCATTTTGTAAGACTTCATTAGTGCCAAAAAGTGATACTGATCCGAAGTGACCGTCCCACAAATTGGGATCAGCCGGAGCGTTGGTTTCGTAGGGGATGGCCGAGGGTGTGACAGGGTCCGTGACATTGTTGGGTGCCTCCGTGTTTTGGGGAGGTGTTTGCAACGTGTTTGCGTGAGGGGACGAGGTGTATAGGCCCTCCATTTCCAGGTTCGCTATTTCGATATCCATCTTGTTGTTTTCAATACTGATTCTTTCAGCGTAGTCCATTTCCGAGGGAGGCGATGAGTCCATGGGTGAGAACGATGGGCTTCGAGGGTTTATAGTGTTGTTGCGGGTGAGTGGACGCCCTCGCTGTATGTTAACAGCCGTGTCGGGAGGTCTTTCTAAGTTAGGTACATTCATATATGGGTTTGTGGGGGTGTTTGTAAGACTTGGATTCGCTACACTAAACTCGGGCGCTACCATGTTGATGGTGGTGTGAGTTAAAGAAGCGGTGTATCATTAATTTTAGAATCTGTATAATCCTCAACTATCTTAAATTCATTATTATATTAATGATATCTTCTGTATTCTTTACATTAATTATTCAAAACGCGATTCGATTGAATTCCATTCATAATCAGTCTTATTTTATTAACTCCCTTCTGTCAAAGCTTTTTTCAAATCTTCTATCTAAGCTTCCGTACAAGACAAGACGAGGGTTCCTGTTCCTGGTTTCACTCGACAAATGACACTCTACCTCTCTACCTTTGAATGAAAGGAGGTAACTCACTTTTAACTCACTTCGAATGTAGGTCTAGCAGGTATCGTAGATCAGTAGTCATCGTATCGTCTATGATTGTGGTGTTGACACTTTGCGTGTAGATTGAGTGTTTGGTATCGTGAATCTCTGATTATTTTGTAGTAATATAACTATACAACTTTGTAGCTGCTTATCTTTACTATACCTCCAAGGGAAGCATCAGACAGAACACGAACGGATAGAAGGATTTTGAGATAGCGGCAGTACTCACGGTTAGTCAAATCGACCAGTAGCTACCAGTAGTTCCTAACGCGCAGCCTCCAAGTAAGTTTTTAATGTGAACACTGGAGCTCTCAAGGACAAAACTTCTTTTAAACCCATGGGGAATTTATGATAATTTAGTCTCGATAGCTTGCGTGAGTACAGAATGGGCATGATAAGAAACTATGATACTACAAATTGATGCAAAACATCAATGTAAAAAATATGAAAACACATCACCGAGGTCTGCAGTCGTTTCAGGTTTGTAAGGTTGCGTGATATGGCTGTGATACGGCTGGTTTTTGACTCCTCAAATACAGAGGACATATTCTCATATCCCATTGAGGTTTGAGGCATGAAGGGGGGGACTTGTTATCGCATCAGACTCTTCATATCCATATCTGAGCTCAGCTAGCCATTGGTGATCCATCAGGGCTTCGGCAGTTGGTCGAAGCATTGAATCGATGGTGAGGCATTGTCTAATAAAGTCAATGCCCAGGTAGCTGAGTTGGTCTGGTTCCGGAAGAGGAGGATGTTGAGTGGCAACACCGATGTGAAACATGATGGCCCTAAGTGATGATCGAACTTAGATCAAATGTAAGGATCTGTAGGCTCACCATTCATTATCAAGGTTACTCCAAGGTTTCTTCCCTGTAGCAAATTCTAGCACAACACAGCCCAATGACCAGATATCCATGGCTCCATGTCGGCCTCGCTTATCATTCTTAATGACTTCGGGGGACATGTACATTGGCGTTCCAGTCAGACCATTGCTCATAGCAGAGAAAGCATTCGCGTTGTGGTTCCCATTGTAACCATTGTCTCCCGCGGCCCTACGAGACCTCTGAAATGTCCGGTGGTTCTTGGCAAGGATCTTGGCTGCCCCAAAATCAACGAACTTAATAACACCATGATGATCTAATAAAATATCTGCCAGACCTGAGACAGATGCAGTCACAGAGTTACATTGACTCACTATCGGGTTTAATATCACGGTGGACGATATTCTTCGAATGGAGGTATGCTAAGCCCTCCAACATTTGGAGCGTATAGACTTGGATTATACACTCGTCTTCTATTCGGCCATGTTCCAATAATGTAGCAAGGCTACCTCCCTGACAATATTCCTCAAAAATGTAAACCTTATCTCGATGGACTTCGATTCCATAGTACTCAACAACATTCGGATGATGGAGCAGCTCCATCACGCTAAGTTCGTCTTTGATCTGCGCATACAAGCTGGGTAAACCGGAAAGTTCTTGGAACTTGATTTCTTTGACAGCCATTAACGATCCAGAGTCAAGATTAACAGCAAGATACACGGAGCCAAATGTTCCAGCACCAATAAATTTTCCTTGCTGCCATCTAATAGATATATTTGAGCTCGAAGAAGCGAGGAATACGAGAGAGCGATCTTCAAGCTTCTCGTTATCGAGAACCTTGCCCAGTATGCGATGTTGCGCTCCTCGGATTTGTCGCAAGTCTTCTAACTCACGGATAGATATAAGGAGACGATCCCAGTATAGTCGAGTGGTGGAATCGGTAAAGGCAAAAGCATCGTCATGTTCAGAAACCAGGGAACCAGAAAATTCATCTTCTTCATCTGTTTGGGTGGGATATAGTCGTTTCGATCTCTCTTTCTGCTTCTCTTTCTCTCTGCCTGCTTCTAATGTCCCTCGAGCACCAAGAATATCGAAGTGACTGATTAAGAGTGTCATGCAACTTGCCACTTTTTGTCGCAACATGTTAAACTGATCATCCGGAAGTTGGAGTATATTGCGCTGTGTGCGGATAAGAGTGAATTCTAGAGCATGCACAGCCCACTTGAATGTCTTGCCGTCCGTAGGATCACAATCATCACATATGAATGAAACCCAAGAAATAGCCAATTTGACCATAAGCCGATTGAACTTGTAGAGCGAGCTACGCTCCATGTAACGTTGAGCATGTTGGCCATGTTCCGATGCAAACAAATACCAGTTCTCAAGGAGTTCCTGATATCCTGTGACAATGCGCAGGGAATTACGGATTGGATGTACTGACTCGATGATCGACTCGGCCAGTCGTCCTGTGGCTCTAGTGATTTTGCGCAGTTCGCGATTGACAGCTGGTAAGTGTGCCTGGAAATCTACTATACAAGTAGGTGGTGTAAAGAGATACTCTGAAAGCTCTTCTTCGCCTTCAGGACTGGAAGAGAATAGGTTGTCGAACACCTTTTTTGCAAGATGGAGCCGGCGTTGTGGGCCATCAGCAATCAAACAGACTCGGCTTTCTTTGACACTAAAGTCGAAAGATGTCGGAATGACCATGACCCTTCCTGTCCAAAGAAACTGGCTTTCAGGAGTCAAGATAAGCAAATATCGTGCGTCGTCGAACTCCTGTCCTACATAGCCAGCTGACTCTGCAACTCGGATGCCGTCTGTATTTGTGACCTCATCGACCTGAAAAGCTTCTGATAAAATACACTTGATGACTTCCGGCCTGTCATAAAGCGAAGAAGATGCGACGACATAATAGCCTTCTTCCTCCATGGCTTCCGTGTATACGAGAAAATGATCAGTGGCGACAAGTGTGTTGATAAATCGATCGAGTGGGATATCATCCAGATTGTACTCAGCAGAGTTACTGAAACGCTGAGTTAGGACTCTAGGGGACGTATCAATCAGCGCAGATATTGATAGGATGAGGCAGGCGTGTTACCGAGCAAAGCGAGACAATTTACGGTATCGTAGTCGAACAACGTCTAGGACTTTGCCATACCACCCGATTAATTGATCCCTGGTCATTTTCTTCCCTGACCCAGTGAAATCGCTGAATTCATCAATTAAGCCCCTATTCTTCATACGTTCTCTCCTAGTTTCCTTCTCTTTCTCCTTCTCATCAACCAGGGTAGCAGAGTTGGGCAGGTGTATTTGAGTGTCAAAGTAATCGATCACCCTGACCATCAACATATTCGTCAGAGAACTTTGACGATGTGAGCAATGACTCTACTTATGAACTTGATAACTCACCAGATTTGCTCGGCTACCAGACGGGATCCCCCAGCCGTGCTCAAACTGACATCGTTGAAAGTAGCCCATTGTGCTTCCAGAATATCGGTCTCTCTGAAGTAAATGGCTCTAGAGCCATTCTTGAGTTTCCAATGCATGAGCTTGAAAAAAACGCTAAGGGCTTCCAGTATAGTATCGTCATAATCGTCATTGATACAACTGGGGATAGACCAACTGCCGCCAGGATCAGGGCTCAAAAAAGCCTCATATTGACGCTTGAGGGTACACGCTAGACCTATGCCAATCTTCAGATCCTCAGTCATCTGATCAATAATGAGAGTATCAGGGTCGTTCAACTTCTCAACATAGTCAAGGCGGTAACGTAGAGATGCTTGAGCCAGTTTAGTTGGAAAAGAGATGAGGGGAACGAGGTCATTTCCAAAAGCTGGGAGATTCATTTCTTTGAAGTGTTTGGCGAGTCTAACCTGTGCTCTGCGGACGGAGTAGACAAATGCGTTGACAGTCACCAGAAAACCCTTCTCAAAAGTCCGCTGGATGGATTCTTCCTTTAATAACCGTTCAACGAAGCTGCTACCATCCATTGTCGGTGTAGGACTACCCTTGATACGATTGAGATGTAAAGATGCGCCTATCGGGACCTCACAACTGGTGTTTGGTTGAGTAACATCAAGAGTATCACTTCCTGTCCATCGCCGCAGGACCGAAAGTTGATGTCTGAGGGTTGACATCAGAGTGGACCATGTATTGAGGGTGTCACAGCGAGTTTGAAAATGAGCAGCTGATGCAACGGGCTTATCGAGATACAAAGCCTTGAGACTTGGGTATAATGATTGTGCTACTTCGAGACGACGAAGTAAAGCATTGACTTCTTTTAAAGCTTGGGTCGTTCTGTCCGTACTTGTCTTGCTATATGTGACACGGAACTTGAGAATATCCTCAATAATTGGGTCTACAATCCGAATTCTCTTTTCCTCTAATCTTCTCCGCTCCTCCTCAACCGAGCGTGTATGGAATCTAGCACGAATACCCAACCAAATATTAAGATGGGTATTCTTCTGTTCATTTCCTTGTGATTCCAGTGCGACCGCAATTCTAGTTTTCTCTGACTTGAGAACCTCTCCTGCGAGAACAGAGGCAAGCATCGCCTGCCACTCGAGTCGTTCCTTCTCTTGCTCAGAAGGAGCCTGTAGAGGTCCCACTTCAACACCTTTTGGGGCATTTCTCGCCCTGCGCTGGTTCATATCCTCCTCGTCACTGAGGTCCCCGGGATCTCGACCATGGTAATAATTGACCTCTGAATTATGACGCGGATCGCCCCCCCTATAGCGCTTCACAAATTGTTTATAGATATCAGGGTTAGGTTGGTTGATCGGAACAGATGGCTTAGAGGACTCAATGAATGTATTTGGGTGGCGCTTAGGACGACCTGCTGAACGACTTGAGCTGGCGGAGGGTGAGGCAGGGGCGGGAGGAGGGCGCTGTAGGCTGGCCTGCCAGCGACGACCTGAGGAGTTTTCGTCATCGTCGTTGCCATCTTGTTCGGGGAGGGTGTAAAGAGTGGGATTGTGCCGACGCATCGTGTGGGAGCCAATCGACGTCTTCCCCAGTCTAGGGTCCATGGGCTTACTAAGCCACTGATAATCTTAAGCTAAGACTCGCACAATGGGCATTGTTGAAAAGGTACTCAGTAGTTCTTTCTCTGTCGTGCTTCAGTTGAACTGCATACACAATCCAGATCAAAGAGATTGAGGGTGAGCATGGTTTTATCCACTGCATGCATCTTGTTGATAGACCTCTATAGATGAGATGGCTCGAAGTACGTCTGACAACTCATTTTGGTGTTCATAATTTGACCCGCCCTTGTATACAGCACAGAAGAACAAGGTGACTCGGCCCAAATGCATTGTAGCCAAAAGCTAATATTATACAAGTAGGCCACAGAATATCATTTAGGCCTGTTGAAAGCAAAGCTCGCACGTTACCGAGCCCAGCTACTAGAACCTACCTCAAAATCAGGTCCTAGCGGGACCGGATTTGATGTCCAGAAATCAGGCGACGCTCGAATAGCTTTGATCGGCTTCCCTTCTGTAGGAAAGGTGTGGATGTCCTCCAGCTGAGACTGACCATTTGATTGAACAATCTCCAAGTCCACATTACTGAGTAAAATAACACACACGGCTTCAGAGTCAGCCGCGTATGAGTTCACGACACTGACTGTAAGTTTGGATTTAGCCACGATTGTGCTACAAAGGCTTAATTCATCAACTAGGCTATTCCTGGGGTCATTGAGTACAAAGGTGCCAAAATACAGCTTTTAGATTTACCAGGAATTGTCGAGGGTGCTAGCCAAGGCAGAGGTCGTGGACGTCAGGTTGTGTCAAGTACGCCGATACTCAAAGACAAGTTCTATACATCTCATCTTGTCCTCTAGCCGCAAAAACCGCAGACCTCATTGTCATAATGCTAGACGCCACCAAGTCAGATGAACAACGACGATTACTAGAAATTGAGCTTGATGCTGTTGGAATACGGTTGAATAAACAGAAACCGGACGTCGTGTTCAAAAAGAAAACTACTGGTGGTGTATGTAATGAGTTTACTGCTCGGAAAGCTTTCCTGAGTCATTGGAGTGAGCAGATTACTTTCAATACGACAGTCAAACTTACAAAAACCGACGAACGGTCGATTCGGTCGATTCTTGCTTCATGTGTGTATATTGAGTTGATCTTTAACATTATTTTGCATTCATGTCTGGTTCGGAGTGCAGACAAATTACACAACTGTGATGTGATGATTCGGGAAGATGTGTGTATGCTACTATCTCTAGGTGTCTGTATCATAATGATTACAACAGATCACGACGGATGAGTTCATCGATGTTCTTATAGGCCAGCCATTCTGCTCTACCTACTTTTTGGCTATTTGCTGACGATAATTAGGCACGCGGAAATATATTCCATGCCTCTGTGCGGAATTCCTATACAGTAGTAGATCTCGAAGGCTCACTTGACTTCTAGATGTTTATAACAAGATTGATGCGGTGACCTTGGAGCATTTGGACAATCTGGCTGGTCAACCCAATACAGTTGTCATCAGTTGTGAAATGGATCTCAAGTAAGTCCTAGCTGCAATGTCTAACAGTTGATTTGACCAAAAGATCCTAGTCTAGACTATCTCGTTGATCGAATGTGGGATGATCTGCAGCTTGTGAAGGTATATACCAAGAAACGCGGTGCCCACCCTGACTTGACGGACCCAATCTGTCTGAGGAAAGGGGCGACTATCGAGGTCATATCATTTCGTACAATGGTAGATAACAACACTGATATCTTTATTAGGATATCTGTAACGGTATTCACCGTTCACTTGCGGTGAACTTCCGCTATGCCCTTGTGTGGTATGTTTCGTTCTACCTTTACTTTCTTGGAGTTGACTATTATCATTTTAACAGGGTAAGCTGTTGAATTCCCTCTCATATTTATGCCTTCATTATAGCTTTACGTAGGGGAAATCAAGCAAGTTTTCACCTCACGCGCAGAAAGTCAGTCTCGCACATCAAGTGGCTGATGAGGATGTAGTTTCAAGTAAGTTGCCTCCGACAATCCCAATCTTTTACTTACGTTTCATCACAGTTTTCACGAAGTAGCTAGTATGTGTTTAGCTTCGAATTGCACTGGAATTTTATGGCCATAACTATAGCATGATGTACAGATTCAAGATCTCGGATATAGGTCATTCAAATTTGTCTGCCTGGCAGATAGAGGGGCTTATATGATCACGTGAGCATAAAAAAAGTGATACAAACGCTGGAAGAATCAGAGATGTTATAGTGTATTTTTTGGATAGCGTATGTCTGTAAGTATACCTGGAAATATGTCATCTACCACTTAAGGCTAGTCTAGTGAATATTCCCAGAGTACATATAAACTGAGACGTCCTGACATCCTTAAATTCGAAACAACGTTTTACACCTCCTATGTTACTACACAACGACCCTACCGCAACTGAGCTCATTTTTTTGGGCACTGGGACATCCTCTAGTATACCCCATGTGGATTGTCTCACCTATGACCCTGCGATACATACCCCTTGCAAAACTTGCCTCTCTACTCTAAAGCCTGAAGGCAAGAAGAATGTGCGTCGAAATACTGGTGCAGTATTGCGAATCAAGGCCAAGGATGGTCGAACAGTGTATGTGAGCTCACTTCTGCATCACTTCTGCATTGGGTCACCGAAGCCCATACGGCCTGTCAAGAACATCATAAATTGACATTTGATTAAATGCACCATGTTGTATGATAGAACTGTTGTTATCGATGCCGGAAAGACATTCCAAGCCGCGGCCGTCGAGTGGTTCCCAAAATTTGGTTTAAGGAAGATTGATGCTTTATTGATAACTCATGCCCATGCGGATGGTAAGAAGCCAGACGCGATGAGAGGAATTGTGCTGACATCTGTAAAGCTATGAACGGTTTGGATGATCTCAGAGGTATTTTCGTATTTCGTGTCAATCGTGTTACTGAATCTCAGCCTTTCTTAGGCTGGACCCTGAATGGTGCCATTCAACCCCACATTGATGTGTATTTAACGCAAGACACCTTCACCGAAGTGCGGAGGTCTTTTCCATATCTTGTTTGCAAGGAGTTTGCATCTGGAGGCGGTGATGTATACCTCGTTTCGAATTTCTGGAGGATAGCCCTTTGAAGTGCCCACAAAGGTTCCTGAATTCAAATACCACATCATTCATGATCAAGAACCATTCGAGATTAAAGGTACCGGAGTCCAGATCACACCGTTTGCTGGTGAGTGCCTATTCGTCATGTCGATAAATGTTGACACTTCTGGCAGTTCATCATGGTCGTATCTTCTCTCAAGTACCGCCGCCTGTCGTGACACCGACAGCTACGCTGCCATCAACACCCACCGAAAAGAAGGCTGAAGAAGAGCGAGTCATCCGTCCGTTGCTGTGCCTTGGATTCAAGATCCAAGAGCAGTTGGCCTACATCTCCGATGTATCGCATATACCAGATCATGTTTGGGACATACTAAGAAGCAATCGCGGCGGTGTATCTGCGCCTCTTCCAGCTCTTGTTTTGGATTGCTTACGCCTTAGATCTCATCAATCACATCTCGGGTTTGCGGAGTCAATCAGAGTTGCACGACAAATCGGGGCGACAAAGACCTACTTGACTGGATTTAGTCATGATGTGGCACACGAAGAGTACGTGACCATTACGGAAGCTGTGGGAGGGATTCTAAAGGACACTCAAACCTTGACCGAGTCGGAACGAAATGGAATCGAGCTCGTTCCGTGCGGCCAGCAACTCTGGGTCAGGCCAGCTCATGATGGACTCAGGCTTTTTGTGGGCGAAGACGGCATTGTACGCGATGAGAGTTACCAGTCTGCCTAGATAATTAATCATGTATATATATTCCAATTATGGAAACGCGTGTGATTGGCGTCTGCAGCGTCACATTTTGCGCCTCTTTACCCCTTTCTCGTAGTCTCATTAACAACATAGCAGCGCAAACGACAAACTGTCCTCCAGTCATCTGTGCCCATAATCAAGTTCAGCGAAGGGATCGTTGCCCATGAAGTTCTTCTCTCAATCCTTCTTGTACGAGTACGTCTGAAACTTGTCTTGTAAGAGGAGTTTATTCACACCCAGCGTAGCGATCCCTGGCCAATCGTCTCGCTGGCCTACTTCCTCCGTTATCCAAATCCATATGCTGCCCATGTCATTTCCTGCGACGTTGTTTCACGTCATCAAACGTCGATTGGTACACTTGTCACCACCCGGCTCATTCTGAAGCGAGGAAACCTCCCTCGATGGTTTCCACAGGGTATGGTCTCGAGGGCAGAGTCTTGGATAATCGAGGAGAGTGAGGTTGATCCTTTTGGCAAGGTCGTTGAGTGTAGGACCCGCAATCTTGATCACGTAAAAATCATGCGGGTGGAGGAGTCTGTTGAGTTTCGCCAATCTCCTGAAGGGTACAAGACACAGAATTGGTTTCCATTGAGCAAAATAAACTTACCGTAGATTGACAGGAAGACGCTTCAACACACGGAGGCTCGAATATTCTCTGGGTTTGGGTGGGGATTAACGAAAAGGATTGAAAATCACGGACTGTCGCGTTTCAAGGCAAATTTGCAGCGGGTGGGTCTCATCTTGACGAATGCCTCGTCTTTTCTGACGTGTGACCAGTCCAGGGAAGGCGTGTCCCTTATCCTTAGTCTGCTTCGTCAGTCCCGCCTTCAGCCTATAACACTTGGTGGCAGCTCCAAATCTTTGTTCCACCTGCAAAATTTCCAGGAGAGAGGCTCGGAAGCTTGTTCATCATCTCAATCTTCTGTCGGTACCTGGGGGAAACTCAAGTCCTGGTTTTATCCTCGTCCATAGACATTTGAACTAGGAAATGTACTTGTATTTGCTAGCTTTGATTCTTTGGTCTCTTCGTTCGCACCCTTGTCTTAATTGTTTCCTTCTGCATTGTAGTGTATCTTGAATTACAAGCAAGTTCTGACTCTCAACACCGATCCTTATGCTTCATCTTCGGTTCATACTTAGGTGGACTCGGTTGACTCGGTTCATGTGATTTGTAGGAGTCCATTTGCCAGTTACTCATCAAAACACATCTACAATGTACTTTCCGACTTCCGCTGCACATGTATTATCATCTGTCCCCGCTCTGCCCAATGTCCCTGCTGAACCCGTCCTCTCCATATGTCCTAGCCCTCGCAGGTCCTTGTTCTGTTCCATTACTCGGAGTGGTGTTGTCGTCCGGGCTGTCCGGGTAAGTTTCCCCAATTAAATCAGAGGTCGCTTAACACGGTCCCAAGCCCTCTGCTGTATTATCTTTCCTTTCTCGAACACCAAAATCGATAATTGACCATGGAGAAAATGTAGAGGCATGGTGGTCGCCTGATGGTGTGCGTATTGTCGTCCAAGTAAGTTCATGTTACCTGTCTCAGGATCGAGTTGCCGACGCCGATGGGGGCATCACTTGCATAGACATCAGCGTCCTTTCTCGTCCTGGTCTCTTTAGATTACGAAGAGGATGAGGAAGTCTATCAACCGCCGTTGTCCTCCCAAACTACAAGGACCTTCCTGGCCGGTCCTGGTGAAGGTCTTCCACTTAAGCCCATTGGTTTGCATTTCGAAGGTGTAGTACGTGTTGAAGGAACCTTATTAGGGTAAGACTATACGCTGCTTCCTCGATTTAGCTGTTGAGGACTGGTTATCTCTAGTGTCTCACCAAGGAGAACGCATCTGATGTTTACCACACACAATCCCCCAACAGTCCAGCGAATGCCTTGGCCTCAAGATGACGATGACTCTAAGTCATACACATATGACACTTGGATTCTAAATGAGGATGATTTTTCCTGGCTAGAGGAACCTGAGGGCAAGTCGATCCTGCAGCTCAGAATCGTCGATATATAAATCTCTATCTATTAGGTGGTGTTTCCAAGATAATTTGTGCGAGACCATTACCAGGAGAAGTCTGGATTACAACGGATGGCCGCGTATACTTTGTGCAGTTACACGAAGAAGACATCATCGACTACGAGCCGGATGTCGAATCTCGAGATCCTGACCTGGAGCCAGTGAGGCGCTCACTTGTCAGTGGTCAATTCAAGCTAACATTTTCAAGGTAGCTGCCAGTATAGTTTCTAAACCTCATCAACGATTCGGGTGGCAGGGCACATGTATACATGGCTTTTTGACTCCCAAATGGGTACAAAAGCAACGTTGCGTGGACCCTGCGGAAGATTCAACCTCCCAAATCTATCAAGAGCCTCGACGAGCTTCTGTCGTAGCAATCAATACGAGGTTTTCTATGCTTGCTATTGGCACATATGGGTATTTAGCTGTATCTATCATCAACGCATACCATTGACGAGAGAACAGCGGTGGCTTAGAGTTCAAGAATTTTCCATCCCAGGAGGGTATAATGCCAAAGTCTCGATTGATCGAAGTTGCCAACCCTTTTAATCGTCCTACAGGCCAGGTCACCGCACTCGAGTGGAGTTCCGACAGCTATGTCTTGGCCGTTGGTTGGATCAACGGATGGGGTGTTTTTAGCGTTAGTGGCAGGTGTTTGGCATCTGGTTTCGAGACGGAAGATACTCTTGATAGTTCGAAGTAGCTCTTCACCGAGTCAGTCAAATCAGGATGTTGAACTTCGCCTCTAGATTCCAAGACATATTCATGGGAGGGATAAATCAGCTCGTAAGTTTATGAATATGTCACTGATTCCTCCAGATCTTATGCCTTCTCAGTTTTGGGGTCCTGGTAATTTCGAGCTTTTCATGCTAGCTCGACAATTTCCTCGAAGTGCGAGGCTGCCACATTGCCTGTCAAGATACTGAACATAAGTCCTCTTCAGGGAATGACAGTCAGCTATTTTCTATACCATTCGCAAAGAGCGCCACTACAGGCCAACATTCACCTGTAAGTTCGTACTTGTCCGACAATGGTATACGAAGTTGAAGAATGATGGTCGGTATAGGACAACACCCGTTATGCTTTCCTACAAATGGACGACAGAGCTTTAGTATACAGGGGGGCTGATCAACCAGATATGAGTGTGATTAATCCGGAATCTGATGTTTGGCAGCACATCAAGGTCAGGTCCTGATGAACATCTTATCCCACACCAGACTGAACGTGCCTACCAAGATTCCCCAGCACTATCTCGCAACAAATTGGCCCATTTTTTACTCGTCGATAAGTGCAGATGGTCGTCTAATTGCAGTTGCCGGCAGGAGAGGATTAATACACTACAGTTCTACATCGGGGCGCTGGAAGATCTTTTCGGATCGGAAGCAAGAGCAAGCATTTGTAGTCCGAGGCGGGCTTCTGTGGTTCCATCATGTACTGATTGCTGCCGTCGAGGTGACACATTCTTATCAAGTACATTCCATTCTTCTCAAATACATCTGCGAAGACTAATTCGCCTTAGCTACGGCTTTATTCTAGGGACCTCGAACTTAGCAACATCAATGTCCTTCATCGGGAGATGCTGCCGTCACCGGTTGTCATCCTCTCCTTAGTGGACAACTCCCTCCTCGTGTATACATCAGATAATACCCTCTATCACTATCTGGTAATACCAACAACGGATACAATCAAATTGCACTTATGTGGAAGCATTGCTTTCACTGGAATCATTGCCACTCCAAGCGCTGTACGTATGCTTAGTTGGATGATTCCCACCGCTCAAAAACGTGAGCAGTCTCGGTGTCTTCATAACCTGACATACGCTGAGCTTGTATATTTCAATAGAACTAGGCGATCCGGTTGACGACTTGGCTGTAGCGACCGTACTGATGGTTGTTGGAGGACAACTGATTTTATTGAAGCCTCGGAAGGTATGGTCTTGTATACATTTCATATCATTTCTAACATCATTATTAGTCGGCAGAACAAGAGGTCAAATACGACATGCAAATCTTCGCAGACCGTATCGAATTTTGTTGGATCCATTTACGAGGAATCTCCGCCCTGGAAAATTCCCTGTGGGCCTACGATGCTCATGGTATCCGCATCTGGCTGAATGCTCTTGCCATCGAACAGCAATCCACGGAAATGAGCGAAGATGTGAAAGAAAGTGTGACGATTCCACTCGCTTTTTATCCCCTATGTGAGTTCCTTTACCTGTGTGTTTTTCAAAAACTCAAAAAGACCCCCAGCTGTGTTGATGGATAAAGGGATTATCATTGGTGCAGAGAATGAGCTTGCGACAAGGTCAAACCTGCCCTTCGTGATATTTAGACATGCCACTAGTGTAGGTAGAGCGCTGATTGATACTGAGCTACATATCACTAATCAGAGATCTAGTCCCATCTCTTCTTACAGCATATCCTTCTGTATCAATTGAGCGCAAACCAAGTCAAAGAGGCTGTAGCCTTCGCCTCGCAGTATAAAGAACTTGTATTCTTTGCACATGCTTTGGAGATCTTGCTACATACCGTCGTCGAGTCTGAGACTCCCAATGATAGCTCGGGCAACTCGGGCAGGAGCGAGGGTGATATGATTCTCCTGACAACAATCGAGTTCCTAGACCACTTTGATGTGTCTCTTGATGTCGTCGTTGGCTGTGCAAGGAAAACAGAGATGACCAGATGGCGCCGTCTATTTGACGCCGTTGGGAATCCAAAGCACCTATTTGAGGTTTGTCGTTGTACATATTCAACAATTTTTTCTTGACACTTGGCCCTTCTCAGACTTGCCTAACCTCGGGACGCTTGAGAACGGCTGGATCTTATCTTTTGGTACTACATAATCTTGAACAGTTGGATGAAAACAACCACGATACCGTACGACTTCTCAAGGCCGCTGGGGAGCAACAAGAATGGCATTTGTGCCGTCAATTACTGCGCTTCCTACATTCAATAGATGAGACTGGGGCAGCACTTCGAAATGCTTTATCACAAGTTGATTTGAAGCTAATGGATGAAATTTGATGAATGTATTTCTAGTTCTTAAATCTCAATATCTGTGTTTTCCGTCTAGTTCTTAGTTTTAAGAACTTGTTACCAGAGCGTAAAATGGCGGTGTAGCATGTCATGCAGATTCAGAGGCCCTTCGATTGAAAAGCAGTATACGTCTCGAGTGTGTTTCAAAGCATGGTTTCCTTTTTTTGAGATCTTCGTGAGGTTTTCTGTTCTGATTTCAACTTAATAACTCTTTGCCCTAAATGGTCTCCGCACTTTTTCCTTTTTTTTATATTCGACACCTCAATAACATGATGATGAGACAGCTGCTCTCTCGTACTATGACGACCTTGACAAGACGGATGCAGCAGCCCATTTCTCGTACTCCCGAAGGTGCAGTAGTTATATCGTATCCGTCTTTGATTTCTTTGCCTCTTTCCGTGGGTGATGCCATTGGTATGTACTTCAGATTATACAGGCCTGACCTTGACTACCCTTCCCTACATAGACGAAGCATTCGGTTCCCATCCAAAGTCTTTGGGGATCATCATCGTGCGGGATTTGCCCCCAGAATATCCTGTATACAGAGAAAGACTATTGAAACTGGCATATCAATTCGCACAGTTGCCTGAGGATGTTCAAGAGAAATATGTCCATTCGGCAAGCAGATACAAGTGCGTTGTTGATCGTTCACCTTTTGGATTTTGGGTTGATTCTTCCATGTTAGCTTTGGCTGGTCGCATGGCAAGGTATGGAGGTATCATTGTGCCCTCAGTCCGCTGTAACACAGTTTGCGATAATTAAGGAAATCATGAACGGGAAGCCAGGTCAGACAATCTGTTGTTCGATGTCGACCATCTTTTTCATTTCTTTTTCCCGTTGATAGATACCCTGAAAGGATCGTATTACGCTAATCCTGTTGTTGATAAACCGAGTGTGTCTCAAAGTGAGCAGGAAAAATATCCTGAATATTACGGACAAAATATATGTAAGGGTGCATTTTCATGTCACTTCTGCATTATGGAATAACTAACGCATCGAACAGGGCCCAAGAGAGATGAGAAAATGATCGAGGGGTTCGAAAGCGCTTTCAAAGACCTAGGACGGTAAATACCACGATAACTGAGGCTGAAAGTTTTGAATTTTTATCTCTCTTTATCTCCAGTTTTGTTTTCAAGGTCGGCTGTCATCTAGCTGCCGCGTGCCAACCGTTCGGTGTGTTATCCATCGAGATAGTGAGCTTCAAGTTCTCTGATGGATTCTAGCTCTTTCTCATTTGTCAGATTCATCCATGTCTCTCTCCGAACTTATCAGTAGTTCCCAGACGACCAAGGCTCGCTTATTACACTACTTTCCTCCACCTCCTGGTATAACTCTATCCGAGGAAGATGAGCCAATTGACAGTTGGTGTGGTTTCCACTTAGATCATTCTTTGCTGACGGGCTTGTGTTCCGTGAGTTACTCCTACCTAGATCATATCCACAGTCCGAGGCTCATTCATATCAAGGCCATGTTCTTGCGAAGGGAACCTGAAGGAAAACTTAAAGTAGTTTCATCTCCATCTCCATCCTCGGGTTTATATATTCGCACTAGAGGGGGCAATCTGAACAAGGTCTCAATTCCCGCTGATTGCCTCGCCTTTCAAACAGGAGAAGCACTTGAGGTGGCCACAGGTGGTAAATTGCGGGCAACGCCTCATTGCGTTCGAGTCGGCACCACGGGAACAGATGCCGTTGATATCTCTCGTCAAACATTTGCACTATTCATGCAGCCCAACACTGATCAACTCCTATCACCAACCAAAACGTTCGGTCAATTTAGCAAAGAGATATTCAGTGAACATTATGGTACCGAATCAATGTGATAGAACTAATGTACATTATTGACCAAGAAAGCCTGGGATGAGTCTACAACTTGAATGCCATGATAAAGCTGACCAACTATATGGATGCAAGATATAACAAGAAGTGGAGAGCATGAGTATTGATAGATAGAAAAATTAAATTAATGACGCGAAAAACCAGAATGTGTGCGTCGCCGAGGTGAAGCAGATGTTAGCGAGCTTGGCAATACCGAAAGCACGGCAGCCGCGATACTCTTTTGTTTTGATGGACTGTCCTTGGTTCCCTTACCCTCGTTGAGCTGGGAATCCATGGAAAACCGTCGTTCTTTATTTTGATCTTCCATATCAGATATCACGCTCCAGTCTTCACTCGGTGGGCGCCTCACGGAATCACTGGAATTATCCTCAGGATATGAGAAAGGTGAGGATGCAATAGGAAATAGATCAGGGTTGCGCATGGTGGAATGCTCATTGTCAGCATCATCCCCAGAGTCTTCAACAGGAGTGTGTTTAATCAGAGATCGGGCATATTCCAAATCCCGGTAAATGGACTCGATGGCGGTAGCGACTCCATTCTCCTGTATAACATGTCAAATTGGTTCAAGAAACAGGATATGAAGGCTCAGCTTACCGATCGAATCTGTTCACCGATAAGACGAGCCTTATCTACCTGTTTCTGATCATGAGTGGCTGTAATTAGAGCCTCATTTAGTGAGGCGGCTGTAAGCTTTCTAACGCCAGAGCCAACCCCGAGAGCTTCTACTCTGTCAGCCCAAAAAAACTGGTCACCAAAGAACGGTCTTATGATGGTTGGGATACCAGCTAACACATTGTACTATCTATTAGTTTCCGGACATCTCCAAAGCAAGAATCAGAAAACCTACCTCGCAAACTAGCACCAGTGGTCCCGGCACCTCCGTGATGACACGCTGCATCAATACGCTGAAATAGCCAATCGTGCGGGACTGATTGTATAGTATAAATTTGGGGAGGTAGAGGTTCCTCCAGCTCATTTGTATCTCCAGCTTTAACGTGGAGTCGATCCGACCATCCTTTGGAGAGAATAGCACATACTCCACTCTGGACCACAGCCTCAATGACACATTTTGTCATGGCCTTGGGGTCAGATACAACAATACTACCAAATCCAATGTAGACAACCTTTTTGCCGTCCCGATGTGCATTATCAATGAACTGTACAAGGTCCTCTGGAGGCGTCCATCGTTTCGCACTAACATCAGCTTCTTCAAGAAACCAGTAACCTAAAAAATGAAATTAACTACATAAGATTGGTATCTAACAAGGTCAAAATACCTGTGACTCGGATCCATTCCGGCCAGTCTAGAGGGGGAGGAACAATGTGGGGGCTAAAATTATAAAGGAACGGAATCTTGTGAGGTTCCATCTTATCCAGACTCGTCGGGGGAAGATGAAGAATATTCCGGCGCCATCTATTGATTTGACCGGACGTGGCTCGCCAGAAGACTTGGTCAAACATGACGTAAGACTTGGGTAGACCTTAGCAATTTCAATGAACTCGAAAGGAGGACACACCATATAGTTGTAGCTTCCACCCATCTATCACGTAATAAGTACACAGAATAATATCATTGTTAAAAACAAACCTTGTGTTCAGGGACTGCAAATGCATGTGGGTACACGCTGTAAAGTGAGTATCAGTATCATCTCGGATGTTTGGATAGCTTAAGGACATACCGAGTCCTTGTCCATGTCATCGTAAAGGCTCGGAAATATGGAATTGCCAGGGCTTCAGCAATATGATACCCCCCCATGGCACTCGGGCTTTCAACTAAAACATCTGTCCCTTGGCATACTTCCCATGAAGTCTTCAGTAAATCATCCACCCACCCTCGGAACTATGAAATCAATCAGTAATTGAATTCCGGATTGATTTAGATAGCAAACCTTTTGAAGACCCTCCTTTAGAAATGAAACAGTAAACATGCCATTTTCGACACAAATGCGCATCAATTCAGCGGGATCACCACCAACGTATCCAAATTCAATACCATGCTATATCTACCATAAGCAATGATCTCGCCAAAAAGCTAAGTGGATTGGCTCACCGACTCAATCCATTCCCTGAACTCCTTGTGAGTCGCTATTCGACACATGTGCCCATCCGCGATTAATCCCTTCGCGAGTGCGATATACGGCTGGACATCCCCTCTTGAACCGATTGTTAAGAATGTGAAATGCAATGGCTTGCTCGGTTTGAATGTCAAAAAGGTCGATGACGCAGATGTAAACATGACAGCAGGTAACGAATCTGTCATGTTCTCAGGCCCAGAGGGCACCGCAAGTTCCATACTTGAACTGGGCCTCTCAAATTCCTCCAAAATGAGTGCATCACGTTTCCCTGGAGAAGTGAGGGTAGTGTCTTCGCCTGTTGCAAGACGTCTACAGACGTCTTCAAGTTGGCGTTCAAGAAGGAGAATGAAGGAGTCACGTTTGTCTTCGGCCCCAAATTCGAAAAAGAGCTCCTCATGACCTTTGACGATAACTACGAGGCCATGATGACCAAAACGAGTGGCTCTAGATTTTTGGACTGCAAAAATATCACGAATAGGGAGCGTCATCTGAAGTTGAATTAAAGAGAGCAACGAAGTAGGGAGCAGAGAACTTACCTTCGTTCTCGCAGTTAGAGGGCCACTGGACTTGAAGCAGAAATAATTAGTTGATATATAAAGCCTCCCAAAAACTGGTAGAAGTCTGAATATATATCCCGGGAAATCTATCTGAAATAAGCACGTATTGGGAGAAAATCTAGGCGTCACCTACATCCAAGCAACACCTCCCTCTCATCATATGCAAAAGCAGTTCTAAACTTGTCCGTCATATCGGGATCCATCGCTACATGTGGGGTCTCAAGTACGCTAAACGTCATATCTCCCCATCCTCCAGCCTTGTTTGTGGGACTCGATGATGAGGATGCTGTTGGCGAATATACCTCTTTCACACCAGCATCCGAGGGAAGAGTCGGCGAAGGTGGAATCACAGAAGTGAAATATTTGCTAGGTGCTTTCAGCCAAGAAGGGACACCAACCCAAGAACTGCTGAGGAACGAAGGAAGATCAGGAACTATGGATTGATTGAAAGTAGATGGTGGATACGTGTGATTAGCGGGCCGCGCCTGCTGTTGTAATTTGGGAGTTTCTTGATGTCCATCTGACGTCGGTGAAAGTGTGAGTGGAAATCCAATTGGTTTCGGTGATTCTGTAACAGGTACAAAACTATTCGATCGACGTGTGACATGCGTGAAACCTTCGGGCAATTCAGAAGCGGGGGCTGTTCCACTAGATCTGGCCAAAAATCTCGTTTCGGAAAAGGGCCGAAGAAAAGAACTTAAGCGGAAAAATGGCGAGGATTTGGAGGGTCCAGCATCTTGTGTAGTGTTGGGATACTCTGGAACGGGGGCAACTATCGAGGATCGTGCAAGTGTCGTGTCGAGAACCTGTGTTTGTTTTTGATCTGCAATATTTCGGACGTTGCGGACAGCATCACGGATCTGTTCAAGAGCTGCGGATAGATCACGGAAATAAGCAAAGAAATAGGAATCAACAGAATAGTTCCCCTCTTTTTCAAGAACCTTCACTTCTATTGTTTCACTAAAGTCCATGGCGGATGATCTCTCAACCTCCAAGATAGTAGAATAAGGAATAGCAATCTGGAAATTCGTTAGAAAGGAAGTGCATGAATCAAAAGAACAAATACTTTAACAGTATCGCCCATGTTTTGAGCTTTGAAAATAACTTTTCGGATAGCCTTAACCCATTCCTCCCGACTAGGAATGGAATCTGCAGATAATACCACCGTCTTCTGGCTGGTTCGTAAACGGAAATCCTTATCACCTGTAGGCTCGCAGGAGATTGCATAACGAAGGTCAATGATACCACGTGGAAAATATGGGTCCTTGGACCCAGAATCAGGATGTATCAGTGGGCAAACTGGAAGACCTTACCGATGAAGATTGGTACCACGAGAGAGCATCATTCTTCAGAATGAACCAGTGTTTTATCCATCGTTTCGTCCGCTGTGCTCGCTTGTTGAGTGAACCGGACTTGAGGACTTGGTCCTTTTGGCTGGTGGTCAAAACTAATGAATGAAAGTATTGAAGAAAGAGCTAACCTCACGAGAGGGCATATGGGCAAAGAAACACATATAAGTATTTGTAAGATACATGTATCCTTGCAGCACTACGAAGCTCAGTTGAGTCGAAGCTAGGCTGATGCTAGGACTCACGGACAGAGCGCAAAAGCCAACAAGGCATTTCTAGAATTTGATCAGGATATGAATTTCGCTTGAAGTCAAAGTAGATACCCACCAGCCAAAACCTGGTCAATACCCTCAAGTTCAAAGACATCTCTCAGTTTTTCGGCTAGACGGGCGCGCCTGTTTAGGCGGATGGTGGCCATAGTGTCTGTCTGAACATTGGAATATATATAGGAATTTGCTGCGGGAGAAGCGAGGTTCACAGGGGGAGGAAGCGACTGCGACTGCTGCGTAGAGAACGGACATGGCTTTGGCTCCTCGAAGTCCTGTTCTACATCATTGTCCGAAAAGTAAGGTTCATGTTCCTCAGTCACAGATTGATTATAACGTTTGGATCTTGAGATGTCGTGTCTACGTGAGCGAGCAAGTGGTCTATGAATAGCATGTATTGAGGATGCAAGAGGGTTAACTAAGGGAGATGTAAGCTCGGAATTATACAATGCAGACCATGGGTACCTCTATGGTTAGCTCCGTCTTCGTTCTCCGATTCCACTGCATTCTGTTCCTGGTTTGAACCTTCGTCATCAATGTCAGAGTCTACCCAGGGGAGAACTTGCAGGGCCTGGATGAGAGTTTGTGTCCCCATCCGCATCTAGAGGTGAAGAGGTGTAAATTGAGGTATATCATATTGCGATAGAAAGACATACAGAGCCCTCACCCCAGAATGAGGTCGAGGAAGGTCGAAAGGGGGGAGAGGGTGGTCTGACGAAAGGACAATCGTCATTTGGAGTGACTGTGGGTGCAGAGGATAGAACTTGAAGGGAAAGCAGTTGAGAGGCATTGAGAGTGGCAGATGATGACGCTTGTGTTGCAACTGAGCTAGAAATAGGTTGAACGCAGTCATGAAACACACCAGTGTTGCTTTCAGACTGTTGAGGCCTGTCACTTGATTTGTTGAGACTGGATATGCGACGGTGAGCAGGGGGTGAAGGCCGAGACTTGGCAGATACACTCCTGCTGAGCTTTTCAATTGTCTTCTCAACTGCACTAGACAAATCCCTGGCCCGACGGGGGGTGGCAGGTTCACCGTGCCCATTGGAATGAGAGCAGGAGACAGACATGGCTGGGCTGTGGAAGAGTAGCAGGCTGACGTAACGTGCACCACACTATTGTAACACACTGCTTGGTCAGCACCACCACGCTTTGGTCGCGTTTAGTCGCCGCGCCTGGTACCCAGCTATGCGGGGTGAAGTCTGCGTCGGCTTTGGCTCGCTCCTTTCGTGCGTCGTCCCGAGACCTAAGTTGCCGATTTTATTTTCATTCGTATCATAGCTTTGTTGCTGTTCTTCTCATGATTTTCGTGCATGTGCGTCGTTTGACCCTCCTTGAGCCCACATTGTTATGTGACTGTAGGTAGGCCAGATTAATACCTCGCATGTCCCCCGTAATATCTTCATGGTTTGTTCCGTCGCTTTGTCTTGATTGCTGATCAACACTGATTCACCGCCCAGGCCAAAGTTAACGTCTCTGCATACGGGTTTGTTCTTTGGTGGTTGCTCATGAATCTGACAGCTGATGATCCTACCCAAGCGATGCTGTCCACTTTGCCATTATTGACACTGTGTACAACCTATATACTGATAATGCTTCTGCACCATTGCAGCAGCAAGCAGGCCTTCGTCAACTCTACAAGTTTGGACTCTACTCTCACTGTGCATATGTCAATGATACCGCAGGACGATGTGGGAACGAAACCGTTGGAGAACAATTTAAGCCCTACAATGTCCTCATATCTGATATGCCTTCAAATTGGTCCATTTTCTCTCAGTCTTTCATCCCAGACACAACCACGTTTCAAAATTCTGGTTTTCTTGGACACAATTCCAAGGCTGCGTACTGGATGCTCCTCCTCGGGACTCTCTGCGCAGCTGCTGCTTTCATCACGTATGTTCAGCTCGTCATACTTTCACCCTGCTCCTAATCCGCAGCACAGAGGTGTGGCCAAACACAACATGACCTTTTTGGTTTCTACCTTATTTGCCATTGCTGGCAGTCTCCTCCTGCTAATCGGCGCTAGCATCTGGACCGTGATAGTCCAGCGATCAGCTGCTATAAATGACCTTGTGGTAGAATCTGTAAACGGCAGCCGGACTATGCCGCTCGGCATCAACGTTTCAGTGGGCCCAGGGCTTTTTTTAACTTGGGCTGCATTTGCTTGTCTCGTGGTATCTGTGATTCCATATATGATCAGGTTTGTCATCTTTTCCATCACAGGGCACGGCAATCTCATGCCGTCACACAGTTGCTGTACTTATCGCTGACGATCTAAACCCTGGGGCTGGTCCTTGGAACGAAAACGCACATCTCTAGATATTGGTGGACGCCATGAATTATTCATGATATTGACGGAGGTTTGGACTCTTGACCACATACTTACCAAGTACTTTGTATATCTAACTACTAGAACTTGGCTGATTGCCGGTGGTGACCGATCAGGGCCGTTTGTCTTTGCATTCGGGCGGAAACGTAATCATCGAATATACGGGGCTAAGTTGTATGCGCAAGTTTGATCTCCGCTGTGGGTCTGTATGGTAACCTTCATTCTTCCCACTCATTTGTAATGGGTGCTTTGTTCAGAACCTCAGCATTCGCTACTGCTCTCGCTTTCTTTTCTTTCGGTGCGCATGCCATAGGTAAGGTGACCAGAGATGGGCGATATCTCTTCAACGAAGATGGAAGCCGTTTCTACATCAAAGGTATAGCATACCAAGAGCAGGGTGTGTGTCTATGATCAAATGGGGAGTCCTCATTTTACTTATGGTTGTAGGAGCCGTTGTGGCAAGCGCTGACAATCCTTTCGGAGAACCTTCCAGCTTCATAGACCCTCTCTCCCTCCCAGAGGCTTGTCAGCGTGATTTACCATTCCTTCAACAACTTGCGGTCAACACAATCCGCGTGTATAGTGTAAACTCTTCCCTTGATCACGATCAATGCATGAGCACGTTTAGCAATGCTGGTATTTACACCATGTGAGTTCTTGTAGCTGACCATCATCAAAACACTCTAATACCTATTGCAGCATTGATCTTGCATTACCTCTTAATGGATCGATTGACCGGTCTAATCCTTCTTGGACAACAAACCTCCTTGGCCAGTACATCGAAACCATTGACGCCTTCTCCAAATACGACAACATCCTCGCTTTCAACGTTGGTAACGAAGTTGTTGTGAGCAATGGTACACAAGCGGCACCATTCGTCAAGGCTGCTGCTCGTGATATTAAGGCCTACTTAAAATCAAAAAATTCGAATGCTCTTGTTGGCTATGCTGCCATCAATGGTGCTGACAATTTCAAACTGCCCCTTGCCAATTACCTGTCTTGCGACCCGAGTGGCAGCAATTTGGAGGCAACTGCCATTGACATTTATGGTCTCAATGACTAGTATGAGTGTCATGTTTTTATCATGTTCTCAACCTGACATCTCTTAGTGAATGGTGTGGAGACTCCAACTTCCAGGATTCATACGCTCATACCACGTCCGATTATTCCTCATATAACGTGATTGCATACTTTAGTGAATACGGTTGCATCACTAGCCCGCCACGTCTATGGACAGAAGCTGCTGCCCTGTTCAGCACGAATATGTCTGACGTTTTCTCTGGTGGTATCGCGTTCTCATACTTTCCGGCTTCCAGCGCTCAAGGTCAATTCGGAATGGTCACCATTTCCGATGACCAGAATACTGTCACAGTTAGTGACGATTTTAGTCGCCTAAAGGCACAATATACTGCTATTTCTCCACCCAACAGTCCTGCCCGGACTTCTGCTGGTGTTTCAAGTTACCCTGGTTGCCCCACCCCCAATGACATCTGGCTCGCGTCCGATATCCTACCTCCCACGCCAAATCTCCAAGCTTGCGATTGTTTAGAAAATGCTCTGAGCTGTCAATTTACTCCTGCAACAAGTAATTACACCACTTTTATTGGTAGTCTACTCGACGTTGGATGCAGCTTGCTCGGTCAGAGCGGTGGATCTTGTAGCGACATTGGTGCTGATGGGCAAAGTGGTATATATGGCCGTATCTCAGGCTGTGACCCCAGTAAATCTTTGATCGACTGCTTCAGGTTAGTATCTGACTTTTCTTGTCAACAGCTGTAAAACTGTCCTACGTGATGAGCGAGTACTATGAGCGCAACAGCCGGAACCCTCAAGCATGCAGTTTCGCTGGCAATGGCACCGTCAACTCTAATCCATCTGGTGCTGCTTCTACTGCTACCTCTGCTGCAAGTTCCTGTATCTCGAACCCGGAAGCTACATCTACTCCGACAGCTCCTACAGGCAGCTCCAATGGCGGAGCATCCAGTTCCAGTGGCAGCTCATCCAGCGGGAGTGATGGTAGCGATAGTGGACGAGTGAACAATGGTGCTGCAGCATTGGTCAATATCAAGCCCCTCCTTGGTGTTGTCATCATGGCTGTGATCAGTATCTTGGGTGGTGTATGGTCCCTCTCTTTCTAAGTTTATGGATTTGTACTTTCTGTGACACTAGAAAATTAGGTTACTGGTGAACACTGAAAATCTATTTGCGTAGAGGCCATTGTCATAATGATTGGTCGTACCCTCATTTAAATTATTAGAGCTGCGGGCGAATGCAGCTGTACTTAGAGATATGCTGGACTTACTTAGGGTACCACAAACAGAGTTTCATTTCTCGTCGCCTAATTCATGCTTCTTGCTCAGCTTGAGCTGAGTAACACTGATTCTATCCTCAATGTTGTCAACGTGTAGTTGGTGAAACAATGTAGCCCATAAACGGATTTCACATGGAGCATCATTACGACTATGGGAAATGGGTGACTTCTGAGGATGTAGTGCACGTGTGAAATTTCAGCCTGTCTGAGAATAAATTTGATTCCCGTACCGAGTTAGGTGTCATACGCTGCATTACACGTGAGGCGACACAATAATATCATATCTTTTCAATTATCCTGAAGACAGAACACTGCTTGCATGTTGTGCAACAGTTCTTTGCAATATTTTTTTCGAAGTGTCCCTCTGACTTTGATAAGAGCCATTGAAAAGTAAGCGCAGTGACTCAGATTGCCACTGTGTTTGGCTCCCATTCCGTCGAAAAGAATCTTCATCACACAACCTTTGGTAATTCACAGAGGAGAAAAATGGAGAGAATATCTCTGACTAGAAAATTGGTATCTATCTAGGAGAGGGTCTGGTGTTTTTCTCGGGTCACAACATCTGGGAAAGTCTGGGACACCCTGGAATTCATGCTCGGCATCTCGACATAGAGCAGTCTGAGAAAATCTGTGACCTCAGACTGCTTACGGGAAGTCATACAATCTTTGGTAAATCAAACTATGCCTCAATTTTGATAAAAACACGTCCTCGATGAGGATCTGATAATTAACCATTGTTTATTGATTGCCAAATAAATAACAGTCTGATAATGTTGAGCACAACAATCATTTTATAACTCGTACACCGCGTAATAAATTGTTGAGGTAAAAAAAGGAATCATTTGATAACTGAATTTATCCAATGAAGTCATGATAAAATGACGTATAATTTGTCACTCGCCATGATGGTACACAATTTCGGTACATATACTAATGTTTTGAGAAGTTAATATGGGATCACCTGACTAAATTCTATGTCTATAATCATGTGCACGGACCGTCGGAGCTTGAATGGAACATATGATTTTCCCACGGACAAGTTCTAAAGATGTTGAGCGCGAGGAGGTTGTTGGTTTCGTTTTAAAAGTTGACTGCCATGGCAGTGATGGCACCTGACGACATCCGAATGAAGACTCCAAATTGGACTTCCCAGGAGGATCAGAATCTTTCTACTGGCCCCCAGTCCCAGCCTTCCGCGCAGCACCCCTCTATCGAAGAACCACATCCTAACCAGGAGTCAGAAAACCCCCCAGGCTACCATCGCGGCTCCAGTGCTGGTGACATAAGTGTATCTGGCTCAAAAAGCGACTCTTTTCGAGATAGTAGCCATAAGCAAGCCAAGGTGCTTATTAGGTCTTTTCCTCCTATTCTTGTTCTCCTTCTGTCCCTCTTGTGCGCCTGTCTCTCTTCTCCTTTTTACTTGACTGCATGCACTGTTCATATACTGCACTGTCTTTGATTCTCTGTCGCCCACTGGCTCTTATGGGGTATTGTATCTCAGCCTTCACCTCCGGATGGCTTTTTAACTCAACATGCGCCACCTCATGTTTACTTCTGTCCCCTGTGCTTCTGGAAAAGAAACTTGGTGTTCACACTTGTGCTCGCAGCCGAACAAGGTCTACATTGGTGGCCTGCCTGAACAAACTCGGGAAGCAGACTTGCAAAATTGCTTTGGCAAGATTGGTACAATCGCCAATATTGAACTAAAGTATGTATCTCTATCTTCATTATTTGCAGGATGCTTATCTTGTTTCAAGGGTCGGTTATGGCTTTGTGGTACGTCGATCTGTTCTGTTTCTCTGAACTATGGATCAATCCTATTGACAGGAATTTGATACCCGGGAGGCCGCCGAAGAGAGTGTAGCAAAGTATAACGAAGGCCATTTCATGGGAAATAAAATTAAAGTGGAGCTTGCACATGGTGGCGGGCGGGCTGCGAAATTCAATGCCGAACCCGGTGCCTGCTTCAGATGCGGTCAACATGGGCATTGGGCAAGGTGCGTGGAATGATTGCATCTCTCCATTCGGTATTTGACATTTATTCTAGGGAATGTCCCTCAGGCCATGGAATGTGAGCTTTTGGTCGTCCTGTTTTTCTCAACGTCGAATTAATTGTTTTTTTGTGTAACTCTCCTAGACCGTACCATCGACGTGGACCCCATGATCCTCCTTTGATCGATCGTATCCAGAGAGACAATTATAATACTCGTGGGCCTCCGCCTCGAGATGACTACTCTCGTTACCCACAACCACCCTCCAGGGACTCGCGTTATGACTACCCTCCTCCCAGAAGGGTTTCTCCACTTAGAGATTACAGGGATTTTGGTCCTCCGTTGCCTCGTCCTCGAGATTTTGATGACTACAGACGTGGTCCTCCACCCTTGGACAGAGATAGGTATCCCTCCCAGCCGCTGCCGCCGCCGCCGCCGCAAGAGTATAGAGGTCGCTTTCCTGCTCATGAGCCTGGCTATCGTGGTGGCTATAGTGGTGCCCCGCATCCGCTTCCTTCAGCACCCTATGACAGGTATGACAACCGAAGAGGTGATCGTTATGGAAACTACCTTCCACCGCCTCCGCCACCCAGGGCTCGCTCTCCACCTCGTGGCCGGGATGACTTTGATAGACTGCCTCCGAGGCAAGTTGCTGGCTACGCGGCTACTTTCACGGGAAGCTAAATCTGGGTACTATCTAGGGACTATGTTGACTATCGTGGCCGACCTCCATCTCCACAACGTTATCCCGATTACAATCGGCCGCCCGAAAACCAGACAAGATTTAGGTAAATATATACAATCTGAGATGAGATGAGGCTCAACATCAATTGAATACAGACGCCGCTCTGAGAGTCCTCGTTCTGCTGCATACGAATATCCTCCAAATGGTTATGGTGGTGCTGGTCCTGGCCCGAGTTCTGGACCTCCTTTGCCTCCCTCATTTCGTGGAAATTCTAGAGACTATACTCATCCACGCAATGGCCGTGATCATCCAGAATCTGCTGGAAGTTACAGACGACCTTAGATCTGAGCCGGGGTCCATTCTCCTTCAACCAGTGCGGGCACCTTTGGATCCAACTTGGTCTTGCATGCATCTTTGCTCTGCTAACTGATTCTGCGTCAATCTAAATTTGGTCGCTCTTGATCCCTTGTCTTGATTTCCTTCGACTATGCGATTGGAGTCTAATGATCTCTTGTTCATTTCCGTCCTGTCCAACCTATTGACTAGTTACTGGATTGAACAGTTTCTACCTAATACTTGCTACTACTGAGAGTCAATGCTATGTTTGCCCTCTGCCATCTTGCATCGATGTTGTATATCACCCAGTACATCAAACAGGGATCGCAAGAAGCCGTTTCCGATCTTGAGGTGGCCGGTTGTCGAACTCGTAAAGCTATGTTCTAGGTCCTTCCGCCGTTTATGGTCTTTTTGGCACTGAGAGTCATCTACTGGATAACGATGTTGATGTGTCAAATTACTGTATCTTTACGACTTGTATCTATCACAGATCTTGTATCATGCCCCGGCTCGTGCTGGTCATATAAATTTCATGATCGTCGTTGTGCATAAGGTATAGACGAAAGCGAACGGTACAATTGATTTAATCTCAGCATGCGAAGGCTGATGCTGGCACATGACGGGGAATGTTTCTTCTCTCGAAGCAATCTTGTGGTCACAATAGGGTCGAAACCCGAGCTCACATCCTGAACGATTGCAGTCGTTTCACCTACAAAAGCGACGATCGCATGGTGATCAAACATTTTGTCCTGTTCTTAACAGACAACCCTGGAGGGTTGACTTGGTCAAGTAACATCACTTAACATGGGGTGCTATCACGGAGTCACCGAGTACTGCTCCTTCATTCCTGTTTTCTTCTTTCCCTCTTCTCTTGTGTCTGGATCAGTTTTTCTTTACATCTCTCGTCAGGTTTCTCTTTGTACTTTCGGCTGTGTATTGTAGGGTACTAGGTACTTAACCGCGGACTGCGATCGGACTGCGATCGAGCACCGCGTTATAAAAAGAAATGCTGGCACATGACGTCGGAAAAAATTCCAGATAACACCCGAATCCGTTGATCTGACCTGGTGTTGTCTGATATTATACCTTCATGAGATCCAAATGATATGATTGTAAGCGCCAGAAAATACGGTGAGGTGCCGAAATAGAATACCATGCCAATGGAGAAAAGAAGCATGACCCTGATCCAAAGCGATGGCACATGTGAAGGCCCTGTGGAAGAGGTAATTATGAACTGAGAGCGTGAGCAGGCAAATCAAACGAGAACAATCGTAAAGCTACGATGTCGTCACCCACAATAGTTGGATGAGGAAGCATGCTTGCTGAACAACAAACAGAGCAAATGGCATTCATAACAAGGCCACAGAGAGCTGATATCACATCAACGATGGACAGAAATAGAATGTTGCACATCATGATCATAGAGGACGTAAGAAAAGTGACATTGAAAGTGACATTGTTTGGGCGCGCGAAATATCCGTTCCCGGAACTGGTGACTCAGTAACATGTTGTGACCGAGCATGTTTTCTCTCGCTGTTAGATCCCACAAATAAGTCAGTCCTGATGGACCAGCAAAACTCCATTTCCGGGCGCGCCTCGACATCGGATTCCACCATCGCAACACAGGGGCCCGTACCTATATTCGACCTACACCTTCGCTTTTTGACCGACTCGTACATCAGTTTCTTCCAAGAACGGTGAGCGGCGCAACAAATGAACTGGATTCAACTCATCGTGATCTAGGAGACGCATAGAAGAAGTCTAGTGAGCTTCTTTTCCCGTCCAATGGTTTGTTGGTTATTTAGTTGTACTTTCCAATCAGCATAGACTCCCTCAAAAAGCTGCATCGAAAGGCTAAGGCCACTGATGCATATCTTAATGAAAGAGGAGAGCTCAGTACGACTAGAAGCGCCTGGGCCGAGATCCGGGACAATCTCGAGAGAGGTAAATATCATCCATCCTGTTACCTTGTATGAGACTAAATAATCTCCGCAGAAACTCAGGCAAGGCAAGCCTTTTGTGCAGCCCTGACAACAGATATCCTTGGTGAGTTCACCAATCTCAAGGTGCAGTATCCTTTGTACATCGGCCGGCCTGGTTAGAATATTTTTCCAGGAAACCCAAGAGCGTACCCGCAAGCGTATCAAGGAAGACTTGAAAGATTCAACGAGTGCATACAACGAATACGCAGAGGTCATACTACCGAAACTCAAGGGGCGATATTTGAAGAAGTTCACCGAAGTCGAGGTACCCATTAATGTCGTCCTGACAGCACTGGCCCACCAACAAACTTACATGCTATGCAGGATCAAAGGAAAGCTGCAATTTCTTTCGTTCCGCTCCAGTCCATCCAGTCTGTCCCAGAGCAACAAGGGGGTAGCTCTAAAAGCTATGGATTAAACTTTGCGCGCCCGACAGTCACCTCGCCTCAACCACTCCGTGCTCTGGATCGCCGCCCATCCTCTGGTCCGATCTCTGCTCGCAATCGTTCGCCCTCCTCATCGGTGGGGCCTTTTTCTGACCTTGCCCACCAAGGTGTGATTCTATTCTGACTACTTGATACATAACTGAAGACTTAATTCCAGGAATAAGGCAGTTCAATCAGCTGAAAGGTCTACTTGACAAGAGCAATGCTGTCAAAGATAGCTTGGGAGGTAGCAGAGAAAATCAAGCGCTACGAGCTGTCCGGACAAAACGCGAGGCAGAAGAAGCTGGTGTGTAATCAGAAAAACTTTTTGGAATATTACCTGATGACTAGAAGACAAGGAATATCGGAAGGGCGTCCATTGGTTGGAAACACTTCGTCTGAGAAGAACGAAGATCCTGGAGAGTGGCTACGCTGTGCGTATCTGCAGATTTCTGACGCATTCAAGTTTTCATCTTTTTGTTAGAGTCTGGAAATGTTTGTTGGCGAATCCGCCACCACTCTCAAAAAGACGTTGGAAAAATACACCGATAACATGACGTGAGCTTGTGACTTTTATACCTTGTTTATGCCTTACCTTTTGTGCAGTGCTACGAATGCCACACAAATGCAGCTGTCTATACATGCAAGAAAGAATGTTGACAAAATCTCTCCTGATAAAGACGTAGCAAGACTAGTTGCTTATACGCCTCGGTCTCTAGCTTCAGCAATTCCCGATCCCATTCTCTATGAGCATGGCCTTGTGGGGTTCTGCAATGATCTCATCTTTGGATTCAGCTTGGGAGATTACGCTACTGCTAAGTGTCTTCGTGAAGGTGAAATTCCAAAGATTGTCAGGATATGCATCGAAGAAATAGATAAACGCGGGCTTGAAATAGAGGGTATATACAGGGTAGCTTCAACAACCAGTCAAAGCTCTTCGCTTCAATTTAACCTTGCGTATAGATTTCAGGACGCCACGCAATTGTGCAGTCAGTGCGTATTGGCGCCTGCTGTGCTTGATCTCTGTTGACTTATCAGACGTGCAGCTACAACATGAGATTGAGAGGGACGAGGCTTCATTCGAGTTTACGTTGAAGGATGACATGTACGCCGTCTCGTCACTCCTCAAGGTGCGCAGAGTAGTTATCCTGATGTACTGTGGATCTTGACTAGACTCCTTCAGTCATACCTGCGGGAGTTGCCTGAGCCTCTATTCAGGTTTCCCTTGCAGGACCGTATACATCATTCTGAGAATTTAGGTATATGACCAAGTCTTGTCACTGTCACTATGGGATATTAATTGTATGCCCAGCTGAACATCAGAACCAAAACTTCGTCCTTCTACGATCCAAGATGCGCCGTTTACCCCAAGTTCATCAAGCAACGCTTAAGGCACTAGTCGAGCACCTAGCACGTGTTGTTAATCACTCTGACAAAAATAAAATGGATGCCAAAAACTTGGCCATTGTTTTCGGTGGCATGATTTTTGGAGACGATGAAATACCGAAAGCGGGGGATTTATTGAGTGTCCAATCGATCAAAGTGTGTTGATACTTTTCTCATCATAGTTTACCATCTAAAGGTCCCTTGAGGACTCCCTATTTGAAGATTTAATCATGAATGCCCACGCTTTATTTGACGAGACTTCAGGCCAATATTCCAACTCTCCCCCCCTGCCGCCCACTCCTCCAGGCGAAGTGGCCCTGGAAGTTTTTTACGGTTCCAAGACAACCAGGGTTACCAACGTACCCCTGAATCAGCCAGGCTCTCCGCAAGACTTCACGCCCATGCTTCCACCACGACCGATGTCAAGTATTCATCCCTCTTCACGCGGTATACCGACGTCTCCGATACGACCAGGAGCCGAAATACCGGCATCCCCACGTGCTTCTACTTCCGCGCCTTCACCACCTTCTTCACCATCTACGGTTGGTGAAACGGATGACTCACTCTCATATTACATTTAATCATTCGGAGGTCCCGGAGGGAGACATTGGCATTGCTCCGATTGTGCCTTTGTCGCTGCCTGTCCTCAAGAAGACCGAGTTACTCCCTACACCTCAGAAGACCCTAGCCTTTCATCTTTCTAGCCCCAAAAAAACAATATATTGTGTCATCGTTAATCACCTCTTTATTGGGCAACTATTGGGTATCCTATTAATTGGCTGTAGTCTGTATCGGAACACGGATCAGTTCGACTATAGCAAATTTGGAACTATTTACACCTCGTTACCAGTTCATCTCATCAATGCAAGTTCAAGGTATCCGAAATCACTAGTAATCCCATTGAAGGACAATCACTCTCAGATGTCCTGGCTAACCTATGGGTTCATATACCAATTCTATAATCGCCTTTATGACCTGTTGTATTATTTTATTCTGGTCAAGGTATTCCAAGAGGCCTCAATTTTCCATTTGGTTTAGGTATACTTTCAATTGGGAGAAGCGACCTAAGATTAATCTCTTGACCAAGCTCTTGCAACTCCTAGTTATTGCTTCCAGAGTTCATGTCCACTCGAAATCGTGCCAATTGATATTTCTTTAGCTCTGGATTTCTTCGCGCCTCTTCGCCTCCCACCACTCCTTCCATTCAGTATGCCACTTGAGAACTTGTGGATTCGTGTAAACCCTGCCTATAGTAAAACTAACAGAACCATACAGAAGGAGCCAGGGCCTTACTTGTCTGGCCGAAAGTTAACAACCTGGAGTCCATCCATGGAAGTTGCTCGAGAGACAGCGACATATGCTAACTCACGATCACTAATCGATGACCCTGAGAGCAGAAGTCAACGTACCCTGCCCGAAGGTGAAAATATTTTTCATATCAACTCTGACAAAATCAAGGGTCTGCCCCTGGGACTTGTGGATAGTAATTGCCCAAGAAAGGATGAGAGGAACCTGAACCCTGCGAGCTTCAATGTTACCCATGATTCCTATGCGATCAAAAAACATAGGAATGCACAGCAGGTACTTGTCATTATTGAAGTGAACCAAAGGGTATGCTTTCTGTGGTGGAAAGACATGGCCCGTCATATCACGGAGGGAGGTTGGCCGTTTTACAATTGTGGGGTCCGCTTTATACTGGCTCAAAATATTGTCTTCAATCCATGTCCGGTGCTGATATGGAGGATGGATGGGAGGAGCTTTGAGATCAGAATCTTCATCATAGTCACGACCATCCCATGAATTAACAGGGTTCCGATTACCTTCACCCGGAATGGACATGCGAATTTTCTCCAATAGTGCCTCGCTGATTGTCATAAATTTAACCACTCGACCTACGCTGCCATTCACAAGTAGGCCTTGCTCAACGTTCTGAACAAGAACATATTCAATGATACCATGAGACAACGATTAAATGATACCTGAATGAGCATGACCTGAGCTCCCACCTGCGAAACACAACCAATAAGTCAGATAGATGGATTGGTTCCAGATACTCACTTTCAAAACAAGATTTTCAGGGGCAAGGGTTGTCGAATTCAATGTTTCTTTGGCTTCTATGTCAGAAACTTCCTCTCTATAGACATCCCAGCCTGCATAGTCCATCGAGAAAAATTTGTGTTGATCACCTGGTAAAGCCTCCAGCTGCCTTAAATTATATTCTTTGACATCTCTATTACGTGGTAGCCTGATTTATTTCAATACGGTTGTGAAGGGCTGGTTGACGAATGAACTGACAATAAAGCAGGTTCCGCGCCAGCTACACTAATTGGGAGAGGTCTTTCTAGACTTCTTAAAGCTGCAATATGTTGCTGGCCCAGATATCCAACCCGCATTGAAGAGAGAAGTTGAATAAAAGCTGCAGTAGCACAAGACCAGTTGCAATCTAAGAGCAAATAACAAGAAACCTACTGTCATCTTTCTGTCGAAAGACTTGTCGTAAAAAGTAGGGAAAAGGAAAGCAATCTTTCCAAGTGTTTGCACTGAAAACATAATTTGGAGGAGCGGCTGACCCTTTGGCAGCAATAGGCGGGAGCTGGAAGAAGTCTCCTGTCAGGACAAGCTATCACCGACGGTCAGGCGTTGTATTACAATAGAAACTAAAAGATGAATATTGCCTGAATTCCACCGAAAGGGCGTTGATCGTTGCGGATAGTGCGAGCAATATATTCCTTTGTTTTTTTTTGAGAGTCACGAGCGCAGAGCATTACAATTGTCAAACTCACCAATTTATCGAACAAATCCGACTTCAACATTGAGACTTGGGTCTTTGAGGTCTTATTCTGAAACACATGATGGAATCATACCTTCATCAATGATCCATACCTGCGTACTCTGCCATCTCCTTCTGTGTGGTTTAGACCGGTTAACCTTCGAATACAGAAGTTCTGCAACTTCTTCTCCTGTATTAACTCCCGCAAAAGAATGAAGAGTTTGTCCCCCGATTCCTAATGCTGCAATCCCAGTTGTTGCGGTGACAGCAATTTCCTTCCCAGCAAGCCATAGTTCTCTGATGATAGCTCTTAGCAGCACGGATTTGCCTGTACCTATAAATAATGTTATGAGCAGCATGATAGCTACGGAAAGATGCTGACGTGCCGGCAGGTCCAGTAAAGAACACATTCCCACCATTTTTCACAATTTCCAGTATGCTGGTTTGCTCAGCAGAAAGCGTGACCTCGGGGGTAGATAAAACTGACGCGCTCGAGTCTTCATGATCAATATCGTAGCAAGTACTATTATGTTGTTGTGAGGGTTGATTTATCTCTCGGTGAAGATTGTCCAATCCTTGACTGGCGAACACAGAATCTTGAGCTTCTGGTAGTTCCTTGAGTTGATTCACAGAGCTAGATTCTGGTGACTCCCTTTTCATACGTTTTGAGACTTGGAACCTAGGGTTGCAGATGTGCTGTCTGGGTTCTCGAGGCATGGGACCAAGCAGGTAAAACTTTATTTATAGCATGGCGTGGTCACAGACACATTTTTCATTTTCCCTCACTGTAGACCCTCTTTTGGCATCAGATCTCCTAGGATAGACTCATCATGTCTGAGCGCATTAGAATAATTTAACAGCTGAAAAGTGCTGGGTCCAGGGAGCGTACAGCTGTCTCGAAGGTGGTCTGGATGTATGTGATGAACATGCTTCAATCAAAGGGTTACTTAATGAGGAAATGCTTCCCATCCCGAACAATTGGTTAACCAATTGTTGCGGCCGTCCTGCGTGGTTTGAAGATTATGCCCAGGTCACCGAAATTCTATGCAGTTGCGGTCGGAAAAGATGCGCCGGGCATCTATATGACATGGTCTGAGGTACGAGGATATAGTTTTAACGGTCTTAGCCTGTGAGAAGTTGGCTCTCTGATCTAGTGTTCGGCGAAAGTCAGTCAGATTATTCTCTTGAGGTTTTTACGAACAATTAACTGGTCAGGTTACTCGGTATCCTAAGGCCCTTTATAAATCTTTCAACACCCAGGAAGAAGCTGAACGATGGCTTGAATGTAAGATCTAACAGTCCTGTGTAAGGATGTAATGACTGATTTTAGCTCCAGCAAATGCAGACAAGACAGCACTGTACTCCTTAGATAACCTACGAGCTTTTGCAAGAGGATCTCGAGCTGTCGCAAGGGGGACTCGAGACTCGCCCATCCTCATTGACTCGGATGATGACCATCAAAGCGAAACTTCGAAGTTGACCAACTCGACTGATACTGCGGATGTAAAGCTGGTCCCCCAGGTAGTATTATCTCAAGAGCAAAATGATATACTTGCGAGGGTAAAAGCGAAAAAGAACGTATTTTTTACTGGTTCTGCTGGTAAGTGTATTACCTATGAGGTTCATTGCCGATTTTGAAGGTGGTAGGAACTGGAAAATCTGTTCTATTAAGAGAAATTATCAGGTTCTTGACAAAAGGTTCTTCAGATATCCCAGATACCGTAGCAATTACGGCTTCCACGGGGATTGCAGCTATCAACATTGGTGGAGTCACGCTGCATTCCTGGGCTGGAATTAAACTGGGAGAGGAGCCCGTCAAGAAATTTGTCGGCAAGCTTAGACACCAGCCAGCTTTTGAATCGCTTCTGAGGCGCTGGAGGAAAGTGGAAACCCTGATCATCGATGAAAGTGAGTTTTTGTCAAATTCCGAAGGGCATTATCAAATGTTCTGTAGTTTCTATGATAGCCGGAGATCTCTTTGATTATCTGGTAAGTTGGGCGATCTGTTGACTTCATCTTTCGCTTCTCTAATAGGTTGATTGAAGGAGCAAGTCGCGCGAGAACTTCGAGGCAGTACCCAGCCGTTTGGCGGTATTCAGGTACCACCACAGTGCTTTCCTCAAAGCTCAACCTGACTGGTATAACTTAGCTTGTCATATGCGGTGACTTCTGTCAACTTCCTCCTGTGTCCAGGAAAGATCATGAGGGATTTCAAAAATCAGCGCAGTTTGCGTTCGAAGCAAATTCTTGGGATTCATGCATTGGCTCACCTATGATGCTCAAAAAAGTGTTTCGTCAGAAAGACCAAAGTATGTTTTTCGGGTTTTGATCTGTCAATTTCGGTCAACAGCACATTGTTGTAGCTTTCGCGAGGATGCTCAATGAAATGCGTTACGGCAAGCTGCAGGAATCGACGATTCGAATATTCAAGACCCTTGACCGCGAATTAATTTATACTGATGGAATTCAACCCACAGATATGTAGGCGCATCCTTCTGTTCTTCAGAAAAGGTGCTGAGTCAATTTGTTCCAAGGTTCCCAACAAGAAAGGAAGTTGCTTATGCCAATACCCGGCGATTAGGAGAACTTCCCGGACGGCCTCAAACTTACCAAGCCCAAGATCAGGCAGGAGTGGATCACAGAGAAGCCCCAATTTCCCATGAACACATGGTAGACATTTTGGATAAGCTCGTAGTACCAAACCGTCTTGAATTGAAAGTTGGCGCTCAAGTGATGCTGATAAAGGTATTGTGCATGATTATGAGTCTGAGGTGGTATGAAGCTCATCTCACTCAGAATTTAATGCAAGGCTATCTTGTGAATGGTTCTATAGGTCGAGTTACTAAATTCGCCACTCCCAAGGAAGCTATTCAATCCAATATTAGACTCGCACAAGTGGAGTCCGACAAAAATCGGAATGGAAGCTCCAATACTGAAGAAATCTTGGAATATGATTTCAAGTGGCCTGTAGTCAAATTCACAAATAGCGAAGAGCTAGTCGTGACGCCTGTTGATTTCACTGTAAATAACGGTGATGGGAGAACCATGATGGCCAGAAGGTTCCAGTTACCACTCATCCTCGCTTGGGCACTCAGCGTTCATAAATCGCAAGGTCAAACGTTGGAGAGGGTTCGAGTTGATTTGAGGAGAACTTTTGAGAAAGGACAGGCATATGTGGCACTATCTAGAGCTACAAGTATGGAGCACCTCCAAGTACGGAATTTCTCGAAGGAGAAGTACGTAATATCTTTTTGCGTCGGGGTAGTTGCCTGAGTCAATCGGTACCCAGGGTCATGGCGCATCCTAAGGTTCTTGCTTGGTATGGAGAACACGTGGGAATACCTGAACATGATTTCGACATTGATGACGATGAAATGTCGGGCCTTGACGATGACTACCAGGAGTAAGCTGTGTATACTCTTACGCAAAGAACGACATGGGATCAGTATCCAGGTGATTTGGATCTAAGCTACCTCAACGAAGTTGGCGGGGAAAATGCCCTCCTTGTCGTTTATTCGGCCTGTCCACCTATTTTCGTGTGAATTACTGATCGGATCAATTTAAACAAACTCACCAGTCATCGGTGCTGTTGCTCTTCTTCGTGATAGTGATAACATCTCCCTTGAGGAACGAGAGATCCCCATCCTAGGACCCTGTTTTAATTTCGTAAATCAAAGGAAGCGTGAACTTGCATTCACCTCTACAGCCTTAAAATCATACAATGCAATAGCACGCGCTATACCTTCTCCAGGCTCCAGAAGTTGCATCAGTTGGGGCTTTGGTTGGATGTAAGAAAACTCGTTTTGTGACTCAGAGAATGGTGAAGGATCTGGTATTGCAGTGTCATTGTTTTCGGCAAAGTCATGCATCGACTGAGAACGAAAATTTGAAGCCGGAAACGGCACTCCGTGAGAGCGCGGATGCTCGAAGTTGCCGCTAAGAGAAGCCGCGCGGGGGATGTGACCCTTAGCAATTGATGCTAGATCGACCGCATTGTTGTTGTCAAAGGGATCGTCGAGATCAGCCACAAGGCTATTATTCGTCTTGTGAGATGTCATTGGAAAAGTATGGGAACTCATGGTCGCATGACGATCTAAGTCGGCATCGAGTCTAAGTTCAACATGACTCGGAGACCTGTCATGACTCTGAGAGGAGGCTTCGGGAAGAAAAGATTTCTCATTCCAGTGTGCAGGCGGGAAAACCTGTTTGTCGGGCTTTTTTCTCCTGAGAAATGATGACTTCGGATACTGAGTGCTTGAGGAAGGACTAGACTGAGGACTCAGACCAGCGAATGCATAGATCTGGTCCTCCGGGCGGTTGACATCATAAACCCAATCTCGTTGACCGGGCATTCCAGTACAATTCTCAAGGGTTTTGATTAAGCCTTCAGCCCAGGGAGGTGGATCAACTGCGCCGCCCAGGAGCATTTTGGGCGTGACTGGAGATTTATATGCTTGTACGTTCGCGTCCTGGCGTTCAACGATGACAGAGCCTTCGATAGAAATGCCCCCAAATAGACCTCTGGTCTTGGAATAACTGTACCTGCGGAAGGGTCAAGCAGTGTCATCGATACGACTGAGAAACCAACATCGCAGCCATTTTTCCACCAGTACTCATTGCTCCCATGGCCTCGCCGTTCCGCCCGAGCGGTCCAAGTGCAATACTCAGGTTCCCGCCAAGTTGTAAGGAGCCTGCTGCCATGAAAGATCTCTATACTTGAAAGTGAAAATGGGTTCGATGTTCAGTTTTTACAGCGACTCACGACAGCCTAGTATGAAAGAAGATATAAGGAGTGAGATTGAATCGATGATAGTCATCCGAGGGAGCGTACAGTACGGGTATTCAAGACTATCAGGAAGTCTGTCACTTCGGCACCGGCTTGTCCGCCAAATCCAACGCCAGCTGTACCTATGGCACTAGGAGCAGTCCATTCTGGACATTTCTATGAGGAGCAAGGAGCACGAAGAATTTGAATACTAACTTCCGTCGTGCAATTTGGCGATGACAACCCCGCTCCCAGCTCTCGCAGAGAACACAAATCCTGCTTTCGCAACTGTGAATATAGCAAAACCTTTAGCGTTCTGGAGCACACTGCGTGGTATGACACCATCAAGTCCGTTATTACGGCCATCGACAAACGATTGAACTGGAAGTAGCGTAAGTAGGTCACTTTCCTGCTGTACGGAGAGACACACATATTTTTGCAGCCTTGTCGCATTCCTTGAACAGGGACTGTGGCAGGGGTGTGTTGAACTTCATGAGCATAGAGAGACAAGAGTGCTGCGGGACTGGAGACTCTGGCCATGAGTCGATGACACTGTTCTTACTCAGCAGGTCTCGATCAAACGTCCTGTGGACATCACCGGCATTTCGGGAAATCCCTGATAGATTTCTGCTGCATGTCCGCTGCTCCCGGAAGCTAATTCTTTGAATAAGGATGCCGTCGTGCCACGAAGCTTAGCCTATCGCATGGAAAAGCCCTGGGCGCTCGAACTGCTGCTTGTTTGTGTTCCCCCATGCGCCGCAGCCTCTATCTACCTCTGCTGTGGTACAACATTAGACTAGTCTTCGGAGCTACACCCTTGGACCAAGTATTCTTCTTTCCCTTGAGTGGCTCTCATGCTGATCGCTGTGCCAGTCGTTCTTTTTTGATTGGAACAACCCAAGCCAGCCGTTTCCCGTGCCCGTGACCCGTGCGTAAACTAACTCCAAACTCTGCATATCTGCCTCACAGATTAACAGGACAGTGCGACACAATACACATAACATGGGGAAGGGGCTCTGCAACGGGGTGAGGTCTCAAATTCTGGTCCTCTTGCATCTGTCTCATAGTTTATCTCAGGCCAAATCCAGTCGCTCCATATTATCTTCAGGTGTACACTTCGTGCGTTCTGAGCTCTCAAAAACCTCATTCGTCGTTAATCCAGTCGTAGTAACTTCATTGTTCCTTTCATGATTTCTGCTGGTGGAGGGTTGGCATATGTAGGTGCCATCTTTATTTTTCCTCCACGGAAACGAATATTTTGCATCAGGATTGGGCAGTCCCATTTGCACCTGGTACTCTTGTAGGTTCTGAAAATTATGAAAGGGACTCGGCTTTTCTGATTCATGATCCGCCTTAATCAGTATCAGATTTGTATGGTGAGGCAGTGAATGTCCAGCTCCTGGTAACGTTCTGACAACTTTTTCCCCAGTTTGACAGCAATGGCAACACGGGAGGCTGCCAAGGCGTGTATACCGTGATTTCAAGCAATTCCTCGTCTGTGCCGTCCTGCACCAACGTGACTATCCCATATCCGCTACAGGTTGATGCTGCGGTGGTCAATGGCCCGATGTCACGATATGGCTGGGTAGATCAGGCAAGCTTGTGCATTTATTTCATATTGACCGGCTCTGGAGAAGAATTATTTACCTAGTGCACCGATATCTCTCTTTCACCCCGGAATGGAACACCCCCTTATACCATGACGGTGCGTACCTCTTGAATCCTCGTTCATTTCGCATGCTTACACTGCCAGATTGCACCATCATTACATCCTCCCTACAATATCACAGGAGATGGCAGCAATCCATTGAACTGGACAGTCAGCTTATCATGGGCTTCGTCCTTTTTCGTCAGTGTTGTAGATTCTGCGGGTAATGTTTGGGCGAATGGACTTTTACATAGCGGTGAAGGTTCTAGCTCGGCCTGTTTATCAGGTCTGCAACTAAACACGTAAGTTACGCATATTTATGTAATGGACCTTCATTTCTGAGCATCCTGGAAACAGGGTCTCCAAAGGAATGGCTATTGGTGCTGGAGTAGGTGGCCTTGGATTGGGACTCATAGTTGGACTACTAGGCGCACTTTTCTTGTGCTTGCACGACAAGCGGAAGCATATGCGCAAGGAGCCGCTATTGAATCTTCAAGGTACATATATTTATGTGCCTTCTTTTGGTTCTCGTTATCAAGCAGTACCAAACTCTTCAGATCCTGTAGAAACCTCTTTAGGCCATTCCACGTCGTCTGGTTTTAGTAATCGTGTTAACCGGCTACCCGTTGATAGTCAGTACCAGGTCGAGCCTTTTGTCCTTCCCTCTGCCACAAGGGACCTCCATTCATCATCTCTAACTTTCGCACCTACTCAGCCTCCCAGCAACCCTTCTTTGCGCCCTCCGTCCTCTGTGCCTGATCAAGGAACCCAGAGAAACCCCGGACAACAGGTTTACGTGGTGCACCATGACGGTGGTGGGGCTCCTGTGACAGTTTTTACGCAAGAGGGTACCCGGGTTGTCGAACTACCGCCAGGGTACTCAGAAGATACAGTGGAAAGGCATAATTCTGCTGATCTCCACGCAGGACGAGACGTGCGAAACTTGGCTGGGAGTTCTCATGGTTGGGATAGTAGAGAAAATGAGCCCGGAAGGGCAGAGGTGTCTGTAGTTTTACAGCCAATCAGGCAACCGGGAAATATTTCAAAACAAAGACGGCCTCAGCCATGACGAAGTTGACTCTTTTCATTCCTCTTTTTTCCTGTGCTCCACGTTGACCACATATCTTGGGATTTTCTTTCTATGTATTTACATCGTATTTGCATCACTAATTACGTGTGTTCCCTACTAATATCTGGTCTAAGTTATTCTCTCTGAAAGACTCCAATTGGACACGGCTTCCAGTGAGCAGAATCAACTGTCTTCCAGCCCATGGGAAGCTGAGTATTTGACTCAATTTCCATAACATCCGAGTTACCACACCGAAAGGTAATGTTAGCTCGCGAAGCTGAAAAGGAGGGTTTGGCAGTGTTGAATGACTGAAATTCTGTTAAACGACCTGTCATAATAGTTAAATCTTGGTCTACCCATCCCTATTCAGAAGTGATCGAGATCTGTTTCAGACTCATAATCATGGCTGAGCCACATACCTCTGATGAGATTTTGCTCAAGGATCCTGAAAGAAACTCTGTGGCGATGCTATACTCTGGATTCTGCAAAGTTATAGCTTGGAGAAGGGAGATTACACTTCAATATAGTCAGTGATTGGACTGGAAAAATGAAACAACTGGTCGTACACTCTACGATCCTTAAATTGAAGATCACCCATTTGACGTCCAAGGCCTTGCATCAGAGCCACAATAACATCTTTTCGCAGCTTAGGGTCTGACTCTTCTGAGGATTTGGAGCTCGAGGTTGACCAAGTATCGAGACTCCATATTACCCAGCGTGCGATACACATATTAAATGAAGGATCACCTCTTGTAACATTCTGGGAGCCAGAAACGGTGTTCGGGGAAAGTAATAAAGAGATCATTTGTGTGCAGAGAATATACGCAAAGTTCACGTGAAGATATTGTATATGTTGAAGGAGCGGTTTCCAAAGTGAGATAGAGAGTTGGGGCGGCCAAAATTTGTCCTCTGGGAATATACGTTTTCTTTCGAGAAATGTCAGCTTGTCAAAGCAAGAAAGAATTGATCCGCACTTCTTAGATAGTGGCGCAAGGCCACCCTTTTCGAGTAGAGCATCACAAAATCTTTCTAAAGCCCATTTTTCCTTGAATTCTACGCTACCATCACTGTTCGCTTCTTGAAGGCCCGTTGCCCCTGTGTCCCAGCCAACTTCTCCAATGATCATGTTCGCAGCGACTTTGGCTTCCGCAATCCATCGCTCAACATCCCTCATAATAGTGTTGATCTCCTGCTTGTACCGGGTTCTGAGAGATGCATCACGAGTTATTATCTTTAAGACTGATTTGTATTGTTTCAACAAAGGTTCGAGAGGGCGTAAAAGAGGAACGTTGCGCTGAGGAACAGAAGCCGGATTGATGGTTGGGAGAAAGTAATTGTGAAAGAGCCATGACATGGACTGATCGTTCTCTAGGATAGAAGCAGATTCTGGGGAAGCGAAATAAATACCCTCACCTGCCTCGCAGCTTCACGTAGGACTTCCAGGCTAGGAAGGTCTTCATGGGTTGCAGCGTGTCGTAGTTCTACTAACCAAGAAGGAATTCCAAGCTGCATTGCAATTGAGGCGATTGAACGCGCATAGGCGCCCAACTGTAAAGGGTCAACTAGCCCGTTGACTAGGCGAATGATGGCAGCTGCATAGCTTTGACGCAAGGATAGGTAATGTGAGGTGTTGGTGTCTTGCTGTAAGACGACAAGAAGTGCCAAAGTAGACTCCAGCGCCTGGGGAAGTGGTGTTATGGCTTTCCAGGCAGACAACTACTTGAGATTTTTCAGTCAGTTCAACGGGAGGCTCGGATGTTGATGACGCACTCGATTAATCGCCAATGTTTTGGTATGTAAATCATGTTCATCAGTATATATCCATGCACAAACTTGGTCGAGCTCAGATAGCGAGGTCCAAGGTACTCGTCGTGGCAGGCGCATTTCGTGATTTGCGAAAAAACCTTTACAGCAAGATCTAATCTCTACTGTAACACGTGATGAGTGATCTGGGTTTGGTTCTCGTCAGGTTTCTCTTTGTACTTTCGGCTGTGTATTGTAGGGTACTAGGGACTTTACCGCGGACTACGATCAAGCACCGCGTTATAAATTTATGAATTAAAAAAAACTGCAACACGTGGAGATGTTGATCAACTTAGTTCGAAAGACTGGACTTCGCTGCTTCATGCAGCACTTCTCTTTGCACCAACAACCGTTGCTTGACTGTACTTGACTTGATAAATCGCATTCAAATAATAAAAAACTATGCCAAAGCTCGACAACCGTGGAATCATTGCTGCTGCGACTATCGGGTTCTATATACCTCCTGCAATATTGACCTTATTTTTGCTCATTCGTTATGCTCTACGACGTGATGCGGGATGGCTGTGGCTCTTCATATTCTCTCTATGTACGTTAATAAAAACCCTTCCTTGACTTTGCGTAGCGATTCCTCCCTCCAGCTCGAATAGTAGATGGTGCTCTGCTCGTGGCTGCTGAAATGCTAGAAACAAACATTGATTTATTCATTGCATCATATATCATCCAATCTGCTGCACTTTCCTTCTTGATGTTATCTACCCTTGGTTTCCTTGGGATGGTGTGAGTTCCACCTCCGTTTCCGCAGGAGAAATCACAAGCATGCTGAACTCCACATCGTCAGCGGACTTCGAACCTTCAGCGATAATCCTCGGATCATCTGTAATCTGAGAGTCCTAGGGCTCCTGGCGACTGTAGCCCTTGGTCTGTCGATAGCAGGTGGACTTCTTGGTTCGCGTGTGGCTCCCACGCAAGGAGAGATCGGCTTTATCCTTCGGCGTGTCTCCTCTGGAATCTATGGGGGGCTGTATATTTTGCAAGTATTGGTACACTTTGGCGCTTGGTCATATAGATGGCATCTGAAGATCTATCGACGAAGGGTGAGTTATCCAGTCACGTTCTCTATCCTTGACCCAACTCATGGTTTAACTGATAGTTACTGTGGGGGATCTCGTTTGGTCTGATACCTCTTGGCGTCCGCGTTGGTTACGCCATTCTTTCTTCGTGGTCTTCTTCAGATCTCTTTGGTGCACGGCCCTCTGCCAACCCAGTATTAGCAGAGAGCAATCCGATTACAGGTAATTGGACGTGGTATCTGACACTCTCCCTCATCATGGAGTATGTAGTGGTTTCCATCTACCTTTTCTCAAGTGTTGTCCTCGGCAGGAGGCATCACTAACCCGTTAGATGAGAAGCATTCTTTTTTCTGTGATATCTCAAAGACGCGCATGACGACCGCGTACTAACGATTCTATATAAGTGCCTAGTAGGTACATCGTGAAAGTCAATAAATGACCGGAGAGACATGGACTATTGTTGACTGTACGATAAGACTCCAATAATATGTTTGAACTTCATAGTCAAACCTCCCTTACCCTGCGAACAGTCACAGATGCAAATGCAAAGAGAGATTCCGGCTTAATCGAATTCTTTTTTCATTCTTCCCTGACACAATCGTACCCCTCATCTACAATTACCTTGATGAAGAGTCGCTTCACTACAGAAAGAGTGAGGCCGTGGTGAGGGACATAACTCAGAAAGAAAACTTCGAACTTGATGATGACTTTATCCACGTGATTGACATGGCATGATATGACATCACTCATGGGATCCCACAAGATATGTTCGTCCGTCTCAAGGGCATGTTCAGCTATCTCCCTCGAAAACTTGGTCCCCGTGTTGCGATTTCCACGGTACACAACACTAATCAAGGCTGCTGCAGCAATCCCGCAGTCCAGTCTGATTACCGGCCCAAAGGTACAATCAAGCCTTTCGGTGACTTCAAGCATGTATATATCACCGGCCCTGCGGAGAGTGACAACGCGCTAGTCTGTGTTTATGATATATTTGGGTGCCTGTCTTGCAGCGAGTTTTCAATGCATGAGGATGCTGACCGTATTGTTTTTAGATTTTACCCACAAACCCAGAAAGGCGCAGACATACTGGCAAATTCGCTGAAGACGACAGTCTATATGCCTGATTTCTTTGAACCAGATCACCCTTTTCCCATTGAAAAGTTCCCCCCTGGGACACCAGAGCAAAAGCAAGAACTCCAGAACTTCTTTGCTACTGTTGCAAATCCATCCAAGAACACCCAGAAGCTCTTGTCTTTTGGCGAAGCACTAAAGTCGGCTGGTGCTCGTAAAGTTGGTGTATATGGTTTTTGTTGGGGTGAGTCTGGATGTTGAACCAATTGTAGTTCTTGATACTTGAACTATACAGGCGGCAAAGTTACTGTGGCGGCTGCTAGGGAAAATACGCCCTTTAGTGCCTCTTCCATCATCCACCCAGCGTAGGTCGCTCGATTTAAGGCCTGAAATACCGCATCACCGACCTGCATAGGATGTTATCTGTAGATGATTCTGAGAAACTGACTATTCCTCTGGCTATCTATGTTTCCAAAGATGAGCCTCTAAATGAAGTCAGTTGATTGCCTTCGCAGTATTGTATGATCGCTTATGGACTTGGCCCCAGTACAATAAAATTCTGAGTGTCCTATCGAAGAAGCCTTTTAGCCACAAGAATGATTACAAGAATTATTCCAACATGTTGGTTCTCCTTCAGTCTCCTTGTTTTGATTGACAATTTTGCAATCAGGTTTCACGGTTGGGCTGCCGCTAGAGCTGACCTTCGAAACGAGGAGAACAGAAAAGAGTATGTATCTGTTTCCTTTGTTTATGCCTCACTCAAGTATGACAGGTTTGATGATGTTTATGGTCGATTGACAGAGTATTTCAAAATGAATCTGTCCTAAGTATGGTACATTGAATCTGTAATCTCTTGTTGGATCTTTATGTGAGATCCACGGTTCGTCCACTTTTCACCTTCCAAAACCAAAATGGACCTGGGATTGTTTTGACTATTGAATCATTTGCGGGAGACTGGTTCACTCACCTACAGGATCACCTATCACATTGACCCTCAGTTCACAAATATGGCAAAGAATCAGATAATAATCTTACCGTGTTGGTGTGTTGTAGTTGTCCATACACCCACAATACCTCTTGCGCTGCCAACATCACCAATTTGTACACCGCTTGAACTGACGAGGAAGTTATTTTTCATTGTTCTCAAGCAAACAATAAACTAACCTCCACTGAGGGCTGTTATCATGGATCGAGAGCTTTTGCTTGTTCAGGTAGGCTCAAGGTGGTACAAGCCTGATACTCACAAGTCTCCACCGAACTGTCCCATCAACAGCTCGTACGTATCCCTCAATTGTAGTTTCGTTTCCATTGGCACCCTGGGAAATACCATGAAAGAAGGTCACTGGATGTTTTTCATTACAAGAAGGTTGGATCCTGGATGGTTCGAAGAATCGAATCTCTGTTTGGGGTACGATATAAAGCTTGACGTCAATTGACCTAGTGGCTTCGCGGAACCGAGGATCTTCAAAGTATTTGGGATGCAATGGACCGTGTGCGTAATCAGAATACTGTGATACGAGGGCAATATTAGTCAATCATAACGTTGGCAGAATTGTATGTGTAGTACATTGAATGCTAATCATATCACAAACTATAAGCGGATGTAAAGGGTCCTGGCCAGCTGCAATGGCTTACCAAAAAGATCTCTATGGTTGTAGGTCAAGATCAATTTGGAGATAACCTAATCAAACCAGATTCTTGCCTGTAATCCATAAAGCAAACGTATCTTCGCCAGTTGCCTTATTATCATAAGCTGGCTTCTGTAAATAAACAGAGAACCAACCTTCTACTCCTGCCCAATCCTTCGGGGAATAACCTCCCGGGGCGGAATAAGGACGGAGGGAACCAAAACCTGAAGGAGGTCGGGTTGGCAATACAATCTGCACCGGAAGGTCTTGCAAATTGGAGGAAATTACATCAATGATGCATTCAATATGGATCCAGTTGACCTTTCCGTTTGCATGACATGGTGCATAATCATTTCTGTGGCTATAGTTTAGGAGGTTATAGACGATGGCTCGGCTTCTGTTACGCCTCTTGCATTGAGCTTTTCCATCCCAGTTATATTCATCCATGCCGGATCTAATGCGTGCCTGTAATTCATGAATCTCTCTTTCATCTTTCAGACTCAACGCTCCAGGCGCGATCACCATCGAATCAGAGAGCACCCGCTGTGCCCATTCAATGTCTGCTGATAGATCCTGAACTTTACTATTGCCTACATCTGCAGGGAGTGCTTGCTCGAGTATAGAAATGAAAAGTTGGAGGACTGCTTTCTTATCTCGCAACGACAAAGACGAAAAGTGTTGTTGTCTCTTTGTCACCAAAAGCTCGGCCCTCATTCTTTGAGTAAATTGGGTCCTCCATTGATAATCAGAAGTGAGTAGTTCCGTCGCTGGGGTATACAAGCCGACGGCCTGACGATGAGCTAGGACAAGGTGAGGATTGTCGAAGGAATACGTGTGCCATATTTGACGCCAGAGATACCCGTCCTGCGCGACTTCATGGGCAGAGCGGCATGTCCGAGAAAATGAAGCTATATCGCATGGATGACAGAAGATCAGGATGCGGTGAAGGAGCTCAAGGGGGACGGTAAGGAGCTGCATGGAGTGGCTTGTTGATTGAGTGGCTATTGATATATCGTGATCTGTCACGAAGCTATTATGCATTTATTTATTTATGCCGTTCAATTCTCATTTTGTGAACATCATGAAATACGCGAAACTTGCACTCGTCTTACCTGCTGTCGCTTCTTTCCAATTTTCCTTACCCGAAATTCTGAGACAGAAGTTCTTGCCACAGGCTACTGAGCAGCCTGCCGAGGTCGTCGTCGCATCTGACAGTCCCATTCCTGACATTCCTGACATTCCTGACATTCCTGACATTCCTGACATTCTTGACATTCCTGACATTCCAGAAACTCCTCGACTGGCTATTGTTGGTGCGGGCGCAGCAGGCAGCTCTGCAGCATTTTGGATATCCAAAGCCAAGGAACGGTTTGGTCTCAACGTTGACATCGATGTCTACGAGCGGAATGACTACATTGGAGGCCGTATGTGAAAGCGCTCACAAAACTGTTTTTCGACTCATCCTCCTTCGCAGGCAGCACGGTTGTATACCCTTATGAGGATGACAACCTTCCTGCGATAGAACTGGGTGCTTCTATCTTCGTTGAAGAGAACAAAAATCTCTGGAGAGCATCAGCTGAGTTCAATCTAACCCGTTTTGCGGGGGAAATAGATAGTGTGGGGATATGGGACGGCGAAAATGTCATTTTTACGGTACGTGGTGTATACACTCTCTCCGCAGTGCTCACGGTTGTCTAGTTCGAAAGGGACTGGTGGGGATACATCAAATTTTTATGGCGGTATGGCCTCACATCTCCCAAGCGGGTCCAAGAAACGTGAGTGATAATAGCGATTTCTCAAGCTTCTCATCTGATCTGCCTGAGCAGTGTGGCTGAGATGATTGAGCGGTATCTTGGTTTATATACGAAGGAAACACCCAGATGGCGCAATGCTGCCCAATTTGTCGCGACATATAACTGGACGGAACTAGTAGAGAACTCCGCGATGGAGTATCTGCTTCACAAGGGTGTCTTTAGACGGTTCATCGCTGAATTCTTGGAAGGAGCTACAAGAGTCAATTATGGTCAAGTAAGCCTTTGGTTGCATCGAGTGGAGCTTATCTTTAATATGGTCATCAGAACATTGACTCTATTCACGCATTCGGAGGCCTTGTTTCGCTTGCTGCTGACAATGCCGTTGGGATTAAGGGAGGTAATCGTCTTATTTTCAATCAGTTCTTGAAACGATCCGGTGCCTCTGTCTTTCTTGACACAAATGTTATCAGTATTGTCCCCAGTAAGAATTTACAAAATTGGACGATTACAACATCTCAGGAAAGGCGGGATTACACTGCCATCATCCTTGCCGCTCCCTTCCACTCGGCCGATATACTTGTTCCTCAAGCCATCTCTCAGAAAATCCCTCAGCTTCCCTACGTCCATCTTCACGTCACCTTACTGTCCACAACTTCAGAGTATCCCAACCCAGATTATTTCAACTTGGATGCTTCGGCTGAGCCTTCGCGAATGATGCTTACTACATCTGAGAATGTTCGTAAAAATGGAAAGGCCCCAGAATTCAATTCACTTTCATACCATGGCCTGGTCCGTGATAACGAATGGGCAGTCAAGATTTTCTCCAAGGAACGGATCAGTGATGAATGGCTTGCCAAAGTTTTCAATGGCAAAATTGGATGGGTATTCAGAAAGGAGGCATGCAGTATCTTGACCAGACAAAGGACCTTACCTGACAAACTTTTGTTAGTGGGATGCATATCCAAGATTTACTCCGAACACTTCATTCCCTCCTGTTAAGCTGGATAAAGGCTTCTACTACGTCAACTCGTTTGAGCCGTACGTCTTGTCATCTGAATTAAGTTCGTTCGGTTCAGTGATCTTTGTTTTAGATTGGTCTCTACGATGGAGACTGAAACAATCTCTTCTCGCAACACTGTTGACCTTTTGTTGAATGAGGAGTTCAACGCGAGTATTTGTGGCACACCAAAGACTCCTGACTCTGAATCCATTGATTTTAATTTTGACTCAAAAAATGACTCTACTCATACAAACAGGACGACCGCGACACGAGAACAAGACAAGGACAATTATGTATATGGCTGGGATTGTTGAGTGAACTGAATAAACAAGGAACGAAGGCCGGAAATCAGCTTGATTGGAATTCAAGATTAGCTACTTATCGGAAACCCAAAGAGTAGACAGGTAAATATCGTACAAAGTCGTGCATGTAGGTGAAAAGGGTGAAGTGCGTCATGAAATGCGTATGTATGAGAGTGACAAAAGTATCAAGCTTAGCACTGGGGGTTTTTGTGTCTACAATTTCCAAAATCGAGTCTATGTGCATCCTCGTTTCCTCACAAAATAAATATGAATATAAAGGAGGTGAGCTGAAGGTGCGAGTGTGGTGGGTATGCGCGGGGAGGAGACAGGTAATCGAGTGACACTGCACAACTTTATAGCTAAGCGATTGGCTGTGCGTGCTTTTCTTCCCATAACGTTCGCAAGACATCCGTAAATGCCAATTTCCCTAGCTGAGCATTCTGTTCAAACCGTTGCACTAGCCACTTTTCGAGATTGTCCGCGGCTGACCGCCAGAGTGCCATTCGAGCTTGAATCTCAGCCGTTTGTGTGAACAGGGTTGTATCACGAGTTGCTGGTGTGTAGTGTATGCGCTCGAAACATGTTGCAAATTGGGACAGTGAGAGGTTTACTGAAGTGATTGTTGCGTTCTGGGTGGCTGGGTCCACGTAGATGATTTCACGCACAAATGCATCCTCTGAGCCACCAAATAGCTGAGAGGACGTTGAGCAGGTATAAGACACAAATCCAGCAAGTTAACGGCTTACCTTCACGATCCAACCTGGAGCCTTTTGCTTGCAGCCCAGCACCCGCTCCGTCCGAATGATGCCAGTATTAGGATCGACAGTACGATCAAGAACGTCAATGCTGACGACATGCGAGCACCTGGGATTGGGGTACTTCTTCCACATTCCTGTAACAACATGAGACCAGGGGTGACTGGATCATGCGACCGCTTAGTTGAGAACGATGCATAATGGCTGATCAACTCACCTGTAATCGAAATTCTGAGAGAAGAAGTGCATTTTGAATTGATAAGCACAAGCTACGAATGATACAAAGAGAAAGAAATGGGTTCAAAAATGGTCCAGTTGACAGCCTCGTCAAAGTTTTTTTGAGAGGTTTTTGAGGGAAAAACATTTCCGTCGGCCATCGGTATCAGCTGGTATTTCCCACGATCAGCTCCTGATCAGCATGAGCCAATCATAATCGCTTGTATTACACAAGTACATACACAAAGTCACTACTGCCCAGCTTCAACCGTCACTGCCGCCCTCAGTTCCGACAGTCGGACTTTTAGCTTCGGACTATTCAAGACGTAAGTGGACACTCCGTTGGTTTTAGCCACTGACTTACACTTCTAAGAGTTTGGCTTCCAGTGCCTGTTTTTCTTCTTGCAAGGCGAGTCGCTTCTCTGCGTCCAGTTGAGTACTGTCATGGACTGGGTTTCAGATGTCTGGTGGCAATACTCGGGAGCGTGACCTACAAAACATAACCACCTTGACCGTCATAATGAAGGATCAACTGATGATATCTCCACAGCGATGGCCTATGCGACACAGTCAACAAGGTGATTCCAAGATCAGTGGCGAACTCCATCATCATTCCTTCAACATCAGTTGGTACGAGAGACGTAGCTTCATCAAGGACAGCATACTAATCCGACGGAGAGCGAATGTAACGTCAGCCGACAAGATTTGCACATAACATCCACTCACCTTGGGTCGATGATAGAATAGCCTTGCCCAGGCAAGCTTTTGCTGATCACCACCACTGAGTGATTCTCTCCATTCTCGTGCAGCATCCCAGCCCCCTTCTCTCTCCACAATGTTCTCCATCTGCAGCGTGACAAGGATCTGACGTAAATTATTGTCTGTAACCCCTCCTGGAGATCATTAAGTAGCTGAGCAAATGACCGAATCACTGATGTACCCACGAGCTTTCATATCGGCCTCAGAATGTGGATAGATAATTTGATCCCGAAGTGTTCCAAGTGACATATATGGCCGTTGGGGGATTAAGATAAACTGTGAGGATGGCGGTTTGCGAACAATTCCACCATAGACGGGCCAGAGACCACCAAGAATGCGGAAAAGAGATGATTTGCCACATCCTATAACCAATGTCATGAATCACAGAAGTAAATATTTGCACTGACTTACCGTTCGGTCCAACAATGAGTAGATGTTGCTACATTTTTTAATCAGCAGGTATGTAAATCAACTTGTAAGAGTATGCTTGCCCCTGGTTTAACGTGGAAACTTAGACTTTGTACGAGAATATCACCATTGGGCGTCACAATTGGAACATTCTCAAATTGGATGTCCTCCGCCTCCAAAACCTGTCCTTTTCCGCTGAGAACTACAGGGGAGACAGAAATGATGTCACTGAATATCGAAGCAAACATGACATACTTTTTGCATTTGCGTCTGTGCTTGCGGAACTGACAAGTGCCTTCTCAAATTTGGCCTGCTTCACATCCCTGATTGTCTCAAGTAGCCGAGATACCCGTGTGGTGAAACCAGCAAGTTCCTGCAGATCTTTATAGGAATACATTACGCGACCAAAGGCATCTATCTATGAGTGAGTCAATTGAATTCGAAGATATCAAAAACTCATACCGGAAGCTGATAGCAGAAGGCGCCGATTTGTCACAAAACCTACGGGGAAATCAGTGCGTAAATCTGATGGAAATTGCAATACTGCTGCTCACCCTCAGTACGACCTCCTAGGTCGGCAGACTTGGAACCAGGTAGATTAAAAAATACGGGAACTCCGCAAAGGACAAGCTGGCGGGAATTAGCGTCCATACATGATGGAATTCATGAAGGAGAGACACACGCCAAAGGAACTCCAAAGCCATTTAATGATACCTTCCTCCACACAACCGAACCACCACCGTCGTTCTAACACCCTCTTTTCGTGTTTCAACATGGTTGCATACTCTCTCTCAATGAACAAACGTTCTGTATGCTCTCCTCCCATAAAAGCAATTTCTTCGGAAAAATCAAGTAATCTTGAATGTGCATGTCGAAGTGATCCAGCTAACTGAGCGGATAGGGCTGTGTAAGTACCGAAAGGAGGTGTTAAATATCGCACTGTGGGAGGAGCAATCAAATTTAAGGCAAAATTATTCGACGATCAGGACATAGCCCACAAAGGATAGCAGTAGATTGGACAGCAAATGTTAAACCAACGAGAGCTTCTACGCCGACGTTCTGCGACAGCTGATAGTTGAAGAGAATGCCATCAAGAATGGGTTTGGCGAGATTGGGATATATTGCAGCCAAACTCGTCGAGAATCGTTGTAGGTCATAGGTAATCATCCTGTTGAATGTTAATGCTTCAAGAATGCGAAGCTCTGATCAACTCACTGATCGGGATTTCTGATCCTATCATCTAGGTTTTCTGTATGAATAGAATTACCGCGGAGATCATTATAGACAAGGTAACCACCATGACCTACCAAGTTTATAATACACCTTTCCCTCTGGTCCTTGCGACGTTTCCCCTAGATACTGGGAAAGTACCTCATGGGTTAATCGTGTGCGGTAGGCAATTGCGAGCTTATTCTGTATATAGCTCAACCAGCTGTTGCACCATGTCGCTGGGATAGCTACAAAAAGCCAACGGAGGATGTTGTAGAAGAATATCCGAGGTTCAACCTTGACAAGACTTGCGACAATCCTAAAGAGGCACGCTTACTCAACTAGGACTTTGTTAGTACGCCTATGACATACTTGCCATCCAAGGCAGCAACGTAGAGCGACATTGCGGTCCGAAATACCAGAAGGCTTGAGTGCATGAGGAGGAGGAGGGCTTCTTTGGAGCGTATTCCCGGAATGATAATTCGTAGGATCTTGGAGAGACGCCGGAAGAAAACCTCATCCAACTAACGAAGAACTTGGTTAGTGACGAAGCAGAAAATAAAATGTTAACATACGGCCACACGGTCTAATTCTTCGCCAGGTTTTTGTTGAGCACTAGTCTTTCCCCTCCCTCCCCTCAGTCTTCCTCTTGCACCTCCAGAAAGGCCATGATAAGTAGTACCAAGGACATATAAGACAAAGCTGATACTGAGCACCCGTTGAATGAGTGATCGGTTACCGACGTATGTTTTTGAGAGATGAGCGAGCTTTGCTTGTGCAGCCCGACTCCTGAGCATTTGAAAGGCCACCATGGTGAAAATCGGAAAGAGAAAAAAGTGGCCCTACTGATGTTGAAGTCTCAGCTGAACTTTCCTCCAGGATTCACCAACACACTTGCACGTGCAATGAAAGAATAGAGAAATTATGTACATTATTGTCATGTGAATGAAGAGATAATGAACGACATGTGTCTGATGCTGTGCATTTAACAGTCAGATCATCGATCAGATCCGTCCATCTCCTCTGGCCTGCTGTATCCATCGTATCACCTCACTCCAGTCCTTCACGCGCCATAATTGTGCACCTTGCGGAATGGATAGCATCTCTTCCTTCCAGAACTCCTTCCCGCCACAGGCCTTGAGTCGAATGTCGAACGACATATCATCGTGAGCATCATCTGGACTACAGACACGCTTGTTCCATTCATACTCTCCGAAGAGGAGAACTGGCATGGGAAGAGCTGCGTTGACACATTGTAATGCATGTTCAGACGAGTCGTCTATGAGTAGCTTCGCTCCAAGATTATGGCAGACCTAGAGGAACGCGCCATGCGTGATTCTATGAAATTTACATCTCCATCGCTCACCTGCGGTTTACTCGAGTGAGAAACGGCTTGTAGCTCAACATCCTTGAACTGACCAGTGAACACAATGCTGTCAAACAAGCCTGAAATCCGATCAGATTACTTCCGTCCTTGGTAACTTGGTGAGCACAGACCGGGAAAGTGCTCTGAGACCCATTTCCAGCTCTTGCCCGCGTCTTCTTGCCTAGCCGTGACAATGATGAGTCGGAATCCCATCCTTTTGAGAGTCTGTATCCCCTCCTGTGCTCCAGGCACCATAGCCACATGATAGATCCTGTCGGTCCTATAAAATTTCCTCACTTTACCGAATGTTTCTTCGACGGTTCCCCAAGATGGATTCTATTCAACTCCGGGTCAGCGAGAGCCCTGGCGAAGAGGATGCACGAAATCTTTCGCCTTCCAGTAATAGTAGTCTGCACAAATATAACTTGTCAGTCTATGCAAGCTCCACTTTGAAATTGAAATCAATCTTACAATAAAATTCTGAGATGTCCATCTTGGTGGCGTATACATCATTGTGCCCTGATGCAGCGATTATGGGACCAAGTCCGGACTACAATTCCACTGACTTACACTCAGAGACAACCTTGTTAGTTTCACAGAGGACATCGTCCAGATCAATGGCAATTATAGTGTTTGATGAATCAGGAGATGCAGATACGTTGAGTTTATTCAGCACCTCATGCTTATCCTGTTCATTGACGTCGTTTGACTGGAGAGGAGAAGCACCGATAGAAGCTGCTGCACTGGAAACCTGTATGGCTTTTAAATCGAGGGCTGCGAACATGATGGTTTGCTGATATTAAGGCGGTCAATCAATCTCGGTTCGGTTATCATTATTTGTAATCGAAGCCCATAACGGAATGCCATAGGATTTGTCGCCGAGATGGTCGGGGATTACTTTGTCATCGAACATATAAGTCATTAACGATACTTGCCAAGGGCTTCAAGCGTTTATCAGTGCCACGGGTTCTTCCTGCTGGATCAAATTGCTTTCACTGTTGTGTAACCTGAGTAGCCTGAGTCAGGACAAAAGTCTCCTGTAGCACGGATAATTGCTCTACTTCACCGGTATCATAAATCCATTTTGTGTATACCGCATCCAGTATGGCAGGAGACGCTGACAGAGAATTCCAACTGATGCTCCTCCGAGATCAATTTCAAGTGATCGGAGTATGAAGATCCAATCAAGTCCTATTATCCCATAACGTCACTTTCGGGGTCCACATGGGTTTTGGCCAGTCATATCCAGTCACACTTAAGCATCAACAAGCTTCGAACTCCACATGAGGATCGATGAAAACCAGTCAGTCCTTTTGGAAGGCAGCAAATCATGTATTCGAGGCAGAAGATTTATTTATGATAAAGAAATTATTATTATAGCCTGGAGGTGGACTTCGATTTGATGGGTGGGGGAGTGAGCACTATGTATTAATTCCAAGTGTTGATATATGTACCTGAGGACTGTGTTAGCCAAATTTTATGGTGTTGCAACATTACTAAAAGGACTCACCTAAAGCAGTTGCTGCTGCCTGGATACTCTTAAATCTCTTACAATAGATCCCATTCATAGCCTCCTGGATTTTCTTTTCATATTCCAGGTCTTTAGTAGCCTATTGCTTGTGTCGAGCCTGGTGAGCTGGGGGCATGCTAAATGAGCCATACGGTACATTGGTGCATTGATTTGGATGGATCAACCAAATTGAAACTCAGACATGGTTTGAATGGCAAAGTGTGATATTGGTCAGTTCCCTGCCCAAGTTGGGTAATCAGAGCAGGTAGCCCACTTACTTTTGATCTCATAGTGTATATCTTCTGCATCTTGACCACAAAAACATCCACGACATAGACAAAAAATCAGGGAATGTATACCACTGATAACACTCAGTCAGTGGGATATACCTACAGTAATAGGTACTGGTGAAGATATGGATGTGGATGGTAGTGTGGTCATGGTACTAGTATTGGTCAAAACATTTATCAAGAGCCAATAGATGATAATGTGTAGCTTCCCAATTGGAATAACTTTTGTCAATTATATTATACAAAGCTATGAGCAAATGTGATAATAGAAAACAATACTATCCACTGACAGATTTAAAGCACAGGTATGTCTTTGAAACTAAGACCAGATAGAAACGACTAGATGAATTGAATGTTCAGGAGGAAATACAGGAGGTACATGTATCTAAGACCAGATAAAAACGACTAGTCTTAGGGCTTACACGATGATTGCTTTATGTACAATACAGGTGTACTATTATTTACCTAAGAATAAACATGTTTCAGGCATTTCTGTATGTCTCTCAATCTGAAACATAATGAAACAGAGGAGGAATGATGAAAGGTAGATAGATATTCTAGAACATACTTCGTCACTCCCACTCATTGAGGCATTAATCCAATGGTAGCACTCCTAAGAGGTTTCTGAATTTTTTGAAGGCCTCACAAGGGAGGGCTTTGGTAAAAACGTCAGCTAACATATCCTTGGTAGAAATGTAGTTGAGTCTGATCTCTCAGTGTTTGATGCATTCTCGAATGAAGTGGTGACAAATATCAATGTGTTTGGTGTGAGAATGAGATACTGGATTATTAGCTAAGGCAATACAGCCTTGGTTATCAGCATAAATCATAGTTGCCATGGTAGGAGGGAAATTTAGTTTAGTGAGCAGAGTACGAAGCCAAATGGCTTCTTTAGTAGTATTGGCTAAAGCAATGTACTTAGCCTCTACAGAGGAGGTTGCCATGGTGGCCTGCTTCTTGGAGGACCAGGAAATAGAGCTTTCTGCAATGTCAAAAATGAAATTACTAGTTGATTTGTGATCATCATAGTCCTGAGCCTAGTTAGAGTTTGACCATCTTACTAAATTAAATTTTCCCTCCTCTCGCTTTTCCAATACAAGATTGTAGTTGGTTGTGGACTTGAGATAGCATAGAATGTGCTTTGCTGCTTCCAGATGAGCTATTCCGGGATTGTTGCTGAACTGTGTAACTAAGCCAACTGCAAATTGAATATCTGGCCTGGTCTGGATCACAAAGAGAAGTGAGCCTACCAATGAGAGGTAGTGAAGGTTACTAGAGTAATCTTTGTAAGCACACTTTTCTGCCTCAGTTGTAGGTAACTGGGATAGAGTGAGGTCATGTTTAACAATAAAAGGTATAGACACTAGAGTTGAATTTTCTAGTCCAAAGCAAGCAATAGTGCGTTGAATGTAGGCTGTTTGGTTTAGGTAGATGAGGTGTTTCAAACAATCCCTGGTGACAAGAACTCCAAGCATGTGCTTGAGTTTATCCAAGTCAGTGATTTCAAAGTTGTTTCCCAAGAATGACTTGAAAGAGACTATGTGGCATCTATCAGGTCCTACTACAGCCATATCATCAACATAGACTAGGATTAGTAAGACAATCCTTTCTTCATAACACTTGATATAAAGACAGTCATCGGCAAATGCACGGGTAAAACCAAATTTAATCAAAACTTCATGCAAGCACTTCTTCTATTGTCTCCTAGTCTGTTTCTTCATCTAGAGGGCCATGGAGATAAGTGGTAATGACGTCGACATGGTGAAGGTCCTAGTTCAGGTAAGCCACATAAACAAGAAAAATTTGAAGGGTGGAAAACTTGGTGATCGATGGAAAAGTATTCGTGAAATCCTTTCCAGATATCTGTGAGAAGCCTTTGGCTACTATACATGCCTTGAATTTGATTAAGTTTCCATGCCCATCTCATTTCTCACAGAAGACAATACAGCTGTCCACAGCCTTTCATCCCTTAGGTAAGCTATTAACCACCTCGAAGATATCTAACTTTTGGAGTTGAGTGAACT
>Ga0153959_1000104_pt1 | contig 56179 bp, 70 predicted proteins | sample TSFL043MetaG_FD_104685 | JGI IMG/M metagenome (GOLD analysis project Ga0153959, IMG submission 104685) | Attine ant fungus gardens microbial communities from Florida, USA - TSFL043 MetaG | ecosystem: Host-associated > Fungi > Mycelium > Unclassified | place: USA: Florida, Wekiwa Springs...
AACCTCATACCCTCTGAGGGGGATCCGGGATTGTCCCGCGGGTCCTGACAGTAGTGGACTCAAGCTAGGGTTAACTTAAGCACACACTCTTTATCAGAGTTGACAAAGAGAACTCGTTAGAGTCCTCGCTAATTGATTTAGCTACTTATATGCGAATTGGTATTTACTTGTATTTGTCTACATAAATTATCCTGCGGACTCCTTTTGAGTCATAGTGTCCTGCATACTTCAAACTATTACATAATAAAAGAAAATGGAAAAGAAATAAAATAATCCACCACTGCGGATGCCTCAGCTTGTCTGCCGTTTTATTACAAAGATGGGGGTTCTTCTTCTTTCTATTCCTTTCTGATAATGTTTGGCATATCCTCATCTTGTTCTTCTATATTTGGATTGCTAATCAGGACTAATGTGTGGCCTCTGATAGTATTCCTGTTATAAACCAGGGGTCAGTTATTAGGTGATGTCATTATCAAGGGAAATGTTTCTAAAATTGAGTTTGCTCTTGAGAGCATTTCTAGAGGGGAGTCCATCTTATAGATATGATATGAGACTATCCAGAAAGTGTTATGAGGTACTGATAGTGGTGATTGTGGCCACTACTCCACTACTCAGATAGTGTTCTTGAGTATACGACCGGACTTCTAGTGGGGAGCCAATTCTCTCCTGAGAGCCGTTTATTATGATTATTAGGTTCTGAATGTCACTTATATTGCCAAAATTAATTGTCCAGCATGACAACACTGATCAGGCAGCTGCCATGTATGGGAAAACATGTGGACAGAAGCTGTCTGATGTGGGGAATTACTTAGAACTTGACAAATGACAATTAATAGATACCATGATCTCTCTTAGAATAGACTAGCCACAGCCACATGTAGTATTATAAATAGCTGGTCAATTCATAGAGGGAACTCTGTTGAGTTTTCCTTGTTTTAACCTCATACTCTCTGAGAGGGATCCAGAATTGTCCTATGGGTCCTGACAAGAATGAAGAGAACTCAATGGAGTTCTTTTGTGAATTGCTCTACCTATTTATACACAAATCTTATTTGTCTATGTGTATACTTAATGTAATGACAAGTCAGTCATGGCAACCATCTTATCACACTCAATATTGAAGATAAACAAAGAGAACTCGATGGAGTCTCTTGGTAAATTACGCTACTTACTTATACACAATTCCTATTTGTCTATGTGTATGCTTAAGTATCTTATCTCTGTTTCTATTTTTAGAATCATTTGTCTAGTTTGTCTAAGAATAACTCTTGTTCCTCCCATTCTTCTAGCCATACTAATTTTGGTTCAGGCAGCTGATTTATGACACTTAAGTAATTTTCTGCAATCCTTCCAGAACATTCCATCATGTGATCTGTCATGTGACCAGATCATGTAATCCTTATCTTATCTAATCTTGTCTCTTATTCTATTTTTAACATTCTTTATCTAATCCATTAAAAAAGAGTTCCCATTCTTCCCATCCCTCTAGCCATACAATTTTAGAACTGGGCTGGTTTATGACACCTTTTCCATTTATACAATATAAAAGAATGAATATTACTGTATGACCAAGGTGGTTCATAACATAACCTTTTCCCATGTGTCTGAAAAAAAAAATAAAAAAAAAAATATTAACTTAGGAAGAGTAGCAATTCATAAACAGAGTCCCTTACATACTAAATCAACACAGTATGGAATGGTAGCAGTACTGGAGAATCATATTTAATATACAAACTAATTTACATAAATAACATGTCCTTTCAGCAATTTAAACAAGGTGGTAGTTCTAGACTAACTCATTGATATATGGAGACTCATTCATTTCCAATGATTTCACAGGAGTCATTAGTACTATGTTTTATAATTAGTAGGATTGCATTGCAGTATCAGATATCAATCTGATGTTCTAGAGTTCAATCCAACTCAGTCTGATGTCATGTACCTAGAGTTCAATCCAACTAGATACATCAATAAAGACAATAGGAAACATATAATGAAATATTCACCTCAGTCTGATGTCCACAGAACTGAGGGTAGAAAACTATTCTCTTGCAAAAATAATGTGCTTACTAATCATGACAGAAATAAAAAATAGAAACATGTGCAAAATGACGAAGGCAAAGGATTAGAACCAAATAGAGATAAACAAAAGAATGAGGCTCGAGATGCACTTACAACACTATGGTCAGAAGCAGCCACTGGGTGCAGACTCGGGAGTCGGGTTAACATAATTCTAAAACACGTGCATCTTCACAACGCGGGGTGACTTTGAATGTGACTTCGTGATCTTGGGTGACGCCAGAAAATTTGGCCTGTGTATTCTTACATCCATGGCTCCCCTTGCAAACTTCCTTCTGGCTTGCATACCATACAGGGTTCCTCTCTACCTCTCTACCTATGTCATTGGAAAGACACCATTATCCACTACTTCTGCCGTCATCTCAGTGTTAGCCAGCTATCTGGCGGTGGTTTTTGGCACCAAGGTTCTCATGACCAATCGACAACCGTACAAGCTTACAACCCTTTTCCAACTACATAATATTCTTCTGAGTTCGGGTAGTGCTCTTCTTTTGGCACTGATTTCAGAAGAAATTGTGCCACGAATCTGGAGGCATGGTATCCGTCATGCCATCTGTGACCAAGAAGCCTGGACTTCTGTGAGTATCTACCTTGTGACTCAATAGCTGACTACTTATTTATCCTCAGAGGATGGAATTTTACTATATTATTAATTATTACTTCAAGTACCTTGAGCTTCTCGATACCGTCTTTTTGGCACTGAAGAAAAAACCCTTGCGTAAGTATACGGTCTCCATGATGTAACTGATTTGCTACAACTCCATAGAATTTCTCCATGTCTTCCATCATTCCGCGACGGCTTTATTATGTTTCACGCAGCTCAACGGAAAAACCAGCATTGTCAGTGTTCAGACTCGCGCAATTGCTCTTTCACACTCACAGTCTTCTCAGTCGTGGTCGGTCATCTCGCTCAACCTAGCAGTGCATGTTGTCATGTGTAAGGGTCATGCCATGTCATATTCATCATTATCTTTCTAATCTATCTGTAAGATTATTACTACTTCGCGACCGCGGGTGGTGCACGATTTTGGGCATGTAACCAACTGTCGTTGAAACTACTCCCCTGACCCAACTTGCAGTGGAAAAAGTACCTCACGACTATGCAGATAATTCAATTCGTCATTGACATCTCCCTTGTCTATTATGGCAGTAAGTCCATGATTTTATCTACATATATTACGCCCGACACATCTGATTATTTTCGAGCATACGAACATTTCGTCAGCAATTATTATCAGTATCTTCCTCATTCTGGCGACTGTGCAGGGGATGAGGGAGCCGCATTGTTTGGTTGTGCGCTGCTTACCAGCTATCTCGGTCTCTTCATCAAATTTTACTTTCAAACCTACAACAAAAAGCCTATTTCGAAGAAACCTAATAGCGTTGCGACTGGCCATGTAAATGGGCATGCTATTGAACTTAATACCACTACGTAAGTGTGCTCTCCGGTTTTTGTTAATAAATTGTCTCATATTTCTGGACACACAAGACAGAATGAATAATGAATAATTCAAAGGCAGTGAAGTCTAACGGTCCTTAGCTTTGTTCCTGTTATCCTTGTGATTCAGCTTTCTGTGTCTCTATACCCATAATATCGATAGCAAGGGTTAAATAAAGGATGCACATATCAATATATATCTTGTAATCTGTCAATAGAATAGAACGGCACAGCCACTCAGGTTCATAAGTCTGATGACGCAATCGCCTAGATTATTGGGTGCCAGTATACCCACAGCCTTCGCTCCATGTTCTTGTATAATGCGGAGCAACACGTCCAATTAGGCTTAGAACAAGAGTATCTGAGTCGGGCAGAGATCTACATCTCAAATGCTGCTAGCACGACTGTTCGCAAGGTAAATAAGTATTTTTGGCTCCTAGGCTGAACTCAACCAACCGCCGCAATACAGTTCAAGAAGCAGAATGAATCAGAATCGCGCCTGAAAGGTTTGCACTTAGAAACGGCTTTCCAGTAGTGGTTCTGATAAGTCCGACCTAAATAGAGAAATCCAACTGGCTCAGCATTGGTGGAAAAGGTCACACGATGTCGGGGCATTGGCGGCCAGCTATCTGCAAGCTGACAAAGGAGTCTGGTACAGATCGATGTCTTCTTAATATCTATGTTGATGTAAGTTGTGGTATATGCCCGACCTATCCTGCTGAGTCCATCCTTTGAAGGAAAGCGTCCTCTTTCAAACTGTATACGTTCACCTTCTCCGTCAAATGGATATTCGCCCTACCGACAATTCCCTATTTTTTCGCAAAGATTGCATTGTGATCTATTCTAGTGAACAGCAGAGATGGATGGCCAGCAATAACGGGGAACCTATCTACTTACAGTTCTCCAAGCCCGAATCATGCAGCCTTTGGATATCATTGCTCAGGTCTTATGCGGTTCCTGAAATTTATGGACGGTGGTTGAAGCGACCTACAACTGATGGGACAGGCCGGGATGGGGGGTTGTATCGAATGTGGCGAGAGGTCCACTTGACGATTGCCTCAGGGCGCAATTTAGGCACGAGCAAAGTTTACAACCCTGTCCAGAATACAGACGATGCAGTTCAAGAAATCGAACTGAAGGACATTGATGTTTACTGCGAAATTGTGTTTAATCATACTGTGTGCGCCCGGACTACTGTCAAGAAGGGGCCTAGACTACCGGAATGGCATGAATCCTTCGTGTTCCCAGACCTGCCTCCATTTGAGGCTCTCGAGGTCATGATTTGGAAGGACAAGAAATTGGTCAAATCTTCATTGATTGGAAAGGTCACAGTAGATCTTGCAACATTTCGCCGCGGAGAATTGGTGGAAGGCTGGTACCCCGTTCAAAGTACCAACATTTCTTCGCAGCTTCAACTGGGAGAACTTCGATTAAAAGTCCAAGTATACGAGTGAGTTCTTGGTTGGTGCAATCGTCCGGAGTGTGGTTCTCACAGTACCTTGTGTTGTATTGCCCCAGGGAGATGATCCTACCCCAATCCTCCTATTCGGCTCTTCAACAAGTTAGTAACGTATCTTTCTTATCGACTCAAGCTCACGTCTGGCATAGGTATTAAATGGTCGCAATTTCCTGCACTGGATGCAGGATCTAGAAAACGTTTTTCATACCAAAACACTGTCACAGAGCTTGACCAGACTCGCAATATCTCGAGAGACTATTGTGCAACAGATACAGGAAGCAGCGACTTGGGAAGTTGAAAGTGCGATCACTTGTATGTGTTCTCAGGCTGTGGTTCCAGCGAATGCAGGACAATAAAACACTCATTCATTCAGCACATCAAACTATCTTTCGAGGGAATAATGTATTCACAAAGACTATGGAAAAATGCCTCACCTTGTACGGCAGTGCATTTCTCGAGGTCAGTATCGGTAGCACGATACGAAAATTGACTACGGAAAAAGTTGTTATTGAAGTGGACCCTGGCCGGAATGGAAAGCCCTCTAAAGACGTTGCAAAGAATGTTGATTTGTTGATGTCATGGTGCACAGAAGTTTGGGAGCAGATTTTTGCCGCGAAGGAGAGCTGCCCGAAGCAAGTGAGGAAGATCTGCACAGGAATACCTTCCTAAAACTTTTGTAGGGAACTCTGTGCATTACTGTGTACAATTAGAAACTTGGTCGAGGAGCACAGCAGAAGGGTCGATTTAACTCCTGAGATGCAACAACGGCGACCATGGCAAAGCGTCTCGGCTTTTATCTTTCTCCGATTTCTCGTACCTGGTATCTTACACCCACATCTCTTTGGCCTTTGTTCAGGTGAGCAGAGGAACCATTGAACCTCGATTCTATATTTGATTGACTTCTTTCAGGCCTTCCTGGTCCCCCAATACAACGAAGCTTGAAACTCATAGCGAAAGTGATACAGAGCCTAGCAAATTTGAATACTGTATAAGTCAATGATGCTTCGTTTATTGGTTTCATATGCTGACTGCTGTCTTTCTTCAGGCTGATCAAAAAAGAATGACCATGGATCCCATTCGCGATTTCAACAGACATAATATACTATCCATGATGGAATATCTCAGGGTAGTATCAACAGAAAAGAATGGACTTTATTCGAACCAAAGACTCGAAAGTCGTGAAGATCGTTATCTCTTGATTAATTTGGAACGTCACAAAAAGACGCTGCCGAGCCTCGAACGAGAATCGGTACCTGAACCTCCACACTACATTGACTCTTCACGCGAATTGGCAATTATCACTTCTGCCGTCGTTCACCACTCTCGGAATGTGAACAAAAAGGCTCGGGTCCGCAAGTTGGACGACTCAGCATTAGGACATCTGCGTGATGCCTGCTCCAAAGTCGAAGCAGAAACTCTACAAAGAGTGAATGAATTGGCAACGAGGCTGGCCCAGGAACGAAGGCGAGCACCTGCACTTACTACCTCAACAGAACAGCTTCTTAGATCACTCTCGTTAAGCTCAATAACAGCCTCAAAGCCCCCTCTGCCTTTAGCCTCCAAAGTTCCCTTTCTCACATTGGGTCCAGACCCCGAGTTAGTGAGCAAGTCCGACGAAAGTTCGATATTCTGGTCTCGCGCTCCTGGTCATACCTCAGGACAGAAACCCGATGTTATCAATCCAAATAACCAGGAGAATGACATCACTAAGTTAAGGCAATCAGAATCCCTGCTCGAAGCTGATGATGTAGCGAAGCGGAAGAAGAGCTTTATGCGAGGATTCTTTGGTGGGTTCTAACTGCAGTATGGCTACCGGTGATCTTTCTGCTTATCAGAGAGAAAGTATCTGTGGAATAATGTACATTAAGAACTAATGGTTAACGTGTTTCGTATAAGTTTCTGAACTTTGTTAGCGACATCTTCAGATGTGCTTCTGACCGTCAATCGACATAACTTCTCACTAGGGTTAGCATGCCACCTCATCTTATGACAACTACCCACCTTGGCGTCTTTGTTAGGCTCGACACGAAGAAGGCAGCCGACCTTCCCATCGTGAGACATATGGAGGATTCCAGCACCAACTAGATTGTTGGGATTCGGATCTATCTCATCCAGGATGTTGAACCGATGTCCAGAGACAGCCTGACGATTTTTCGACAAATCGAGCTGGCCACTTGTAGTGAGATTGATAGGGAAAACGCTTTGCACTTCACGAGGGGCTCCGCCGATCAGTTTCCAACGTTCAAAAAATTCTGTCTGACCCAGCTTGACATGTTCAACGAACTTTGTCAAGAAAATAGGTAGACGTATTGAGATGGCCTGATGGGACCCAGCAAGGAACGACACTGTGAGAATTGGAGGATCAGCAAAAAATCTCTTGCATTCAATGTGAAGTAATTGTTGTATTTGGCTGAGAGGCGCAATAGTGCTAGGGGGTATTTTGGCAAAAGAGAGAGATAATGCGTCTGGTTTACTTGTGTAAACCGTGGTTGTGAGAGACATTAGAGGAGCGGATATTTTGTTCCCAATATAAATAGCCATTTGCCCAATATGTCCTTGATAGCGTGATTTGATCCCAATTTGAATCTGAACGTCCTCATACAACACCCCCTCCATGCTGCAGACGAGCTTTTCAAACCAGCGATCGACATTGGGGCCTACTGTTAGGCGCGGTACCTGATCATCGTCGTTCGAAGATCCATTAGCGTTGTTCGAAGTAGACAAATCAAGCCCAGCTAGTGATCTGAGTATGTCCTCCGGTTGTGTAGCATCCCCTTCCCCACTCGACATCGGTTTGTTCTCGATTAACATCTTGCGTGCGACCAAATCTCGCTCAAGATTAGCTTCTTTCCCACCGTGCACCCATACTCTCTTATCTTCCGTATCACCATGTTTTTTGTTGAGACGTCCGAGAAGAGCGCTCACACGAGGCGGGAATGGTGGCATCTCTTCACAAACATGTTGCAGCAACTCATCGTCGTCAGATAGGGATGCCAAAATATAGAACTCACAGGCGCGTTGCTGTAGTTCTGCATCAAGGACATGACGATACCGTTCAAATATATTCACGAGCTGAGGTTTAATTTCAGGGAAAACGTTGACCCATTTGATATATGTCGACAAGAGTAGCGATCGAGTGGCAGCGACACAAAATTGAGACTTGGAATGAAGAAGCTGAAATTGTTCCAAGGGGCTGTATCCTGGTTCATTTGCAATCAGATGCCCATACTCTCCTAGAACATAACCTGCACCCACAAACAGAGGTCAAGTCAAGTTCAAACAAGTAGGCTCAAACGTCTATACCTCCAACTTTGACCAAACTTTCATGCGTAGAAGGTGCCTTCAAATGCTCAAAAACGACTTTCGCAGCATACTGTTGAAGATTTTCTGTATTTGTGATGATTTGAACGACGCGATACCAGACCTCGTCTCCAACGTGGTCACCAGCGGCACTGATCAGTTGCAGTATGGTGTCCACATACCATTTGTATGAGTTGGCATATTTTTCCGTCAAAATAGCGATCTTGAGGACCATTTCTTCACGAAGAGCATAGTCTGCAACTTTGAGGTATCTCAGGAGCTCGTCAACAATGAGTTCCGAATTATCGGTTTCACACATGCTATAAAGCAAGTCAAGAGCCCGCCTACGAACCGAAATGTCCTTATCCCTCAAGGACATGATAATTGTATTCTGATGTCGCTTGATGGAGTCCAAAGAGTCCGCTCGAGCGGCAAGGTGAGCCATGGTATCAAGACCAAGATATCGGACATTTGTTTCTTTGGAAGATATAAACCGCGCCAAAAGTAGCGCAGCGGTGCCGACCAGAGGCGAATTGGTATCTAAATGGATAGCAAGCCCGATGGCCTCAAATAATACGGCATGTTGTGCATTGTTATGTTGGACATTACGACTAGGCTCTGCGCAGTTGTTCATAATAGTCTGGAGGACTTGGTGTAACACAGAACGTATCGTAGGGTCCTCTTTTAGTACGATTTGTGAATGTGTATACTGCACCATCGACGATAGCTACGTACCAGAAGGAGCATAATACTGTAACAATCGAAGCAATTTGACTTGTAACCAAGGTGAGGGCACCGCATAGTATGCATACGTCGAATTGTAGTCGCGTTCAATGACAAGCTACCACAAGTCAGCAGGTTGAAGTGTATTAGCTAACTCACTTACATGATAAAGTCGGTCAACAGCCTTGGTATAACACACAACAAAAGCATCCAGATTATCCTGGGCCAAGGCCATTACCAGACTTGTGACGCATAAAACAACACCCTGGAATTTGTTAAGCAGGATATTCTCTTGTAAGTCATGAATCCTCACCAAGTCCTGATCGTCCATAAGGGAAACTATGCGCAGAGCCCATTCTGCTGCCGGAATCACCTCCGGATGCTTGCGGTAAAGGCGTAGTAATGTGAGGGCCGCTTTCTTCTTCACGAAACTCTGTGAAGTTCTACAACCATATGAGATACAGGTGCATACAAAGTCGAAGATTGGCCTACGGTGAAATCAGCAATCGATGTACATCCTCGGCCAAAGCTTCCGCCATCTCACTTCCACCAACGTTTGCAATAGCATGCAGGGCGAGACAATTGTCAACTTCGTTGTTCGTATCCAGGTCCTTTCGAATCGAGTTTACGACGAGACGAAGGAAATCTGAATTCTCATGCATCAACAGGGTGACTGCAAGGTAACCCTAAGTGAGAGCAGTCAACCATCTTGACTAATATCTACCTAAACTCGAACTCACAATTTGTTTTTCACTGTATTTTGGGCTTGCAATGAGATTCACCGCCTCCATATGTCCTACGTCAACCTTATAACCCAAGATGTATGTAAAGACGATCTTGGCAACATATCTAGATTCAGAGAATGAGTCAAATTGTAATTGATGCTCATAAAATTCACTTTTTCTTCTGATATCCATCCAAGTTCCCATCTGTAGCAAGTAATTTATTCTCACAAAAACTTCAATAGTAAGGGACGAACCCTTGAATTTCTTGCGAATGTTGGCCATCTCCTTGTTTATTCGCTTCTCCTCCAACTCACGGACCCTCGCACCTCGGATGTCCGCAATGAACTAAGAAGGGCATGGGACATGAACATCATGAACCAGTTTAACTCCGAAGGCATACCTGCGTTAGTCCCCTCATATGAGTCGCCATGGTGGTCTATTATATTGATACTATGATTGTTGGAGGTGCTTGGGTCAAAAATTCAATACGTGAAGGAGAGTAGAATTAACGGATCACATGGGTCAAATATCAAGCATCAAGCCCCGTGTGATAAATTGCTGATTTGAAAAAAAATCAAGCATCACAAAGGTCAAGACCGTGCCGCCGATGAAAGTGGGCTCATAGTGGGCTCATATGCGGTATATATTCTTTCTATATTCTTGTGATAATCTGAGTCGAGAGACATGTTATATCAGAAGAGCATGAAAACAATAGCCCTATTTCAGAAATTAAGTGTTCTAATTTAATTTATGTAGATCATAAATTGATTGTTGACGGATCATCTACGCAACCTACTAGGTGTTCCAGGTCTCGAGTGGAAAGTCGAGCTAAATGCCGGTTTTGTATATCCGTTATCGGAAAGCCTCGCGGGTCGGTACATTGGTGAACCTACAGGAGAAGCCCAGGGAGTTCCAGGACGAGAGTTTTGTTGCGATTGAGAGGTGTTTCTCTCATCGCTATATCGATTAAGAACATTGACAACATCACGAGTCAGCTCATCCAACTCCTGAATCTCTTGGCTTGAAAGAGAATAATCTTTATTCGAGTCGGCCTCGTCTTCAGACTCTGATTCTTCACGAGGAAGGATGGGCAAAGGCTGACGAATCCGATTTCGACGACTCATTGTAATGCCTTCAAACACTCGAAGCATACAAGCTTCCATAGTCGTCTTCAACCGTTGAATGTCATACAGAGCGCCCGAACCACGATCTCTAAAGATAGGGAGCCAGTTGTCGCACTCTAACCCACGATCCACAACCTGAAGTTGATGAGCTCCAAAAAGCATGTAAGTCATTGGATCGAGTTTCGTGGTATTGACAAGGAAGGTCGTTGATGACCCTCCGCCTGCGAGGTTACAACGCATCTCAGCGTATGCGTAAAGTTGCTTTTCCACATAAACCTGGTCTTCTTCAGTGGGGTCCCACTTACGATTGTTAACACTTGAGGGGTGAATCATGGTATTCTAAATCAAAAATCAGGAAATGGTGACACATGTCCGGATTTTGGCTCACCTTCTCTTTCGAAGTCCTGAACATTTTTCCGGTTCGAATGGCATATTTGGGCTGAGAAGCGGTAGCAATCAAAGCAGCCAGTAGAGGGAACGACTCTCCATTGACGTCCAGCTCAGGTGGGACTCCTTGACTTGCCCGGGAACCACTCAGATTTCCGCCTCCCGAAACACCAATCACACCAGTGTGGTACAGTGACTGTAGCAAATGTGCTTTGATTTTGCTGATCAATAGCAGTGTTGGTTTTGACAAGAAATTGTCAATGCAAAATCGATTCGCAGTCACATACTGCCCTGTGGATTGAAGAGCCCACCAAGCGTTAAAAGCCCGCAACGCAGCTAAAACATCTGACCGGAAACCTTCTGGACTCCACGAATTCTTTTTCGCCGCAGCTTCAGTCTTGAGATGCATAGGTGAGACGAAAGGCTCGCGGTTCGTCAAAAGTGCAGCCAAGGTTAAAGCTTGGTCTAAACATCTGAAAAAGCTGCCATATAGTACGAGGCGACCCATTTGAACTTCTACTGGTAGTTGGAGTAGAACACGACCGAGTGAAGTAAGGTGTTGATTGGTGTCAATTGCCCCTACCATATGCAATGTCTTCATCGCAGCTTCGACTCGATCTGGGTCAGGAGGTTCAATCACGGAAGTGAGTACCTCCTCAACCGACATCCCAGGGAAATCAAGTGCTTTAATGTGCATGACGACGTTGCTCAAGTCTGCTCGTTTCATCTCGACTGTCTGATAAGGCTGCAACGCAGCAGACCGCGCTTGGCCTAGGATACCAAAGTATTCTCCAGGTCGATGGCGACCTGCACGACCTGCACGTTGATTCAAATTTGAGGAGCCAACCCAAGCAGATACCAGAGATGACATGTGTCGTTCCGGGTCAAATTGGAGCTCCTTGACACGAGCTGTATCCACTACATAGACAACGTCGGGTATGGTAACGGAAGTCTCGGCGATATTAGTGGCGAGGATGATACGTCGAACACCAGGCGGGGGTGGTTCAAAAATGACTTGCTGCTCATTGAGGGGTATAGTGGAGTGAAGAAGATGGATAGAAAACTTTGAGTCACGGAAATTGAAAGCGAGTCGCCCTTGAGGCTCCAGCAAGTGACGCTCGACGGCTTTTATCTCATCCCAACCAGGACAGAAGACAAGAACGTGGCCATCACTCGAATTCTCCATGACATGAGATATTGTAGCCGCAATCAAGGGATAAGGAATATCCAAATCTTCGCTTTTGGCCTGAGAGGTGTTAGTAGGACGAGAGTTCATAGGTGACCGGATTCCCAGAGAACTCGTAACAGCCGATCCAAGTTCATTGACAACATATTTTGCAACCGACTCGTCGTGGAATATCCATTTATATCGGCTTTTGACAAGAGTTGGAACAAATTCATCCATGAAATGTTTCTGTACAGGGAAGGATCGTCCTGGGACTTCTACAACTTTGGAGGGTTGTCCATTGTCATCAAGGAAATAATTTTGGAACAGTGACGGATCGATGGTTGCGCTCATAAGCACTACTTTGAGAGGTTTGTTTCTTGATTTTCTGTCCGCCATTAATCGTTTCAACACCACCAACAGAAGATCCGTGTCGACGTCTCGCTCATGCACCTCATCAACCACCACGTGCGTAATATCGTCCAAGCTTCTGTCTCGTCCTTCGAGCGCACTTTGCATCCTCTTCAAGAAGACTCCAATGGTACAAAACGTGATTGAACCATGTGGTTCTGGGGGTTTTGCCTCAAACCTAACCTGGTACCCGACCGAATCACCCAGTTTCTCACCTCGCTCCTTTGCAACGCGATCCGCTACACTAATCGCGGCTAGACGGCGAGGTTGTGTACATATGATGTTACAAGTCGCACCCTCTCCACGCTTGATGCTCTCATCTAGAATCATTTGAGGTATCTGAGTTGTTTTTCCAGAACCTGTTGCGGCCATGCAGATCGTAACGTTGTTGCTTCCTATATGCGATAGTACCTCCTGAGAACGAGTAAAGACCGGTAACGATTGTCTTGTTTGACGCATGCGTTCAAGATTTGGGTCCGTCTGATAATTCTGATAACGCTCGAGTAAAAGCTTCGATTTTTCGGCAAGTGCGACGGCATCAAGTTTGAAGTAGAGTCGAGAGGGAGCAGCCCCTGAGTTGCGAACCTCAGTTGACTGAGCCACGTTGGCTGGCCTGTTACGATACAACTGGGTCCTTCGCAGGTCGTAACTGAGATCCCTAATGTCTTCAGCTAATCGGTTGCTGACACGGCACAAGATATGAGGCGCCAGGCCTAAATCTGCCCCTGTTTTAGCTGCTTTGACATATTCCTTCCACAGGGCTGGGTCGCATTTTTCAAGGTATAATGTCACATCAAGATAGCAAGCGACCTGAGCGGCTTTCTTGGTGCTTCCGGACCCGATACCGATACGCTTATCGCCCACCGTCAAAATCGCATCCCAAGAAGAGTTTGCCCGTCTGCCTGTTCCCTCGACAAACTCAATATCGGGACGCAAAAACTTGAAGCACCGGCAATAGTAGTCCATGAAGCCGCGAGCACGCTCGTAATTGACAACTGATCCATCTGACAGCGTAACTTCAGTCTGGTCTTGCGTCTGTTTTTTGGGTTTGTCCAGCTACAGGGATGGATATAAGCAAAATAACGGACAGAAGACAAATCAACGTACAATACCCATTTCGTGTAATTGATACACTCCTGAAAGCGCAGCTAACTTTTCGGCCTGTTTCTTCTCGGGATGATCGCCTATGCCGATCACAGGTGGTTCGATGGGAATATTGACAGTGGCTCTGAGAGCAGTGTCAGTCCCAGCATTGAGATACACCAAACAATAGGCGCGTACCTCCAAACGTTCATGGGCCCAGAATCTAGATGTATGCACCCTTCCTTGAAATCATATTTGGGTGACTGGTCAGCCGCTGTCATTGAGAAGTTCCCAATGGAGGACTTGGGCGTATCTCGGTGTAAGGGTTTCAAGGGAATCAGTGATTTGTTATATTGTTGAGCTATGTATTCCCGATTGTGGAAAGGACCCTCTAGGCGTGCTAAACGCTTCTGAGGTCGCTTCTTTTGAGACTTGGAGCTGGCGCTTGACCCTGGTTGAAACTTGGGCCCACTTCTTGAGCGTGAACGCTGACCACGGGAGGAAGAGGATCCATTATTAGATTGTCTTTGCTGCAGGGACGCTTGCATAGATGTACTTGAGTTGCATTTGGGTGATCTATCGATGCGTGGAGCTTTGGAGGAAGGTATGTTGTCAGGGAGGGCAGCGGCTCGCTGTGAAAAGGAACGTTTAATGCCAGAAGAAGTTCTTTGACGAATGGAAGAGGAGAAATCCCCTAGGGAAGGGTCAAAACTCATGAGGGGGCGTTGCCTGTATCGCAGGAAGAGAGCAAGTCTTTTCATAAGGGCACACGTTGAGAGGCCTGTCATGAGATGGTCTCAAATTGTGGGTGTCAATGTTGAACAATGGCCTGACCTGCGCGTTCGCTGGCTGCCAGATTTGATGATGACCTCCCACAATTTGCGAATGAATGCAAATAGGATGGCAACAGGTCAGCGTGATCCGAAAAAAATTAGTTCGGCCCGTGCCGACATCTGACATAAAATTTACAAGTCTAGCTAGTGAAATCTCAATGATTGTCTAGCCATGTCTTCGCAGCCCGCGCAATGCCCTCGAGATACCGCAGACGTATGGCAGCAGCCTTGACACCGGCCCAGTCCTTCTGGCCAACCAACTTTTCTATTTGGTAAACCGTCTCATTGAGCTTTTCTAAGGTGACCTCAGTCTTGCAGCGTGCAACGAACAGCCCACCCACCGCCATTTTCATCCATGAGGTCCACGACCTCGCTTCTCTCCTCTGCATCGTCAATTGCCTCTCTGGAATCCATGATCTCCATCATGAAGGCCGTGTCGGTAACTTGGTCATGCTCCGAAAGGGGCATGTCGTTCTGGCTGAGGATGTACTCGGCACGGGGCAGTGGTCGCAGTAAAGCCTGGTAAGCTTCATTGACCTGTGCTGAGAGCCCCTGCGCAACATCCCGTTTGTGCTGAGGCACGGTTGGATAGAGGATAGCCAAGTAAGGGTGTACCCACCGGTCCTTTTGAGGTCCAGGCATCCGGATGACACGCAGCCTGGGCCTGCCGAAAGCGTTGCTTCAAAGTAGCAAGGTCGATGGCGAAAGGATTTGGTTCGTAAGAGAGCCCGAACAGGGCGTGATGAGAGACATTAGGAGCAGGGTTGGATATGGACCAACAGGCTGGGCATGCGTGGAGGAAGGAGGGCAAGGGCTTCGAGCACGAGGGGCAGAGATTATGGGCAGCAGTGTAGCAGGGGTGTGCGTGGAACAATCTGTTGAACAATCTGCGTGATGTCCAGCCTAGTCCCTGAGCGAGGCGAACAGACATCAGGCTATCACGTAATCCCTCTTGTCCTATGTCCCCCACAGTCCAGCCTCCCCCTCCCTCCCTCGCCCAGGACCCCTTCGTCGTCGATGCCGTTCACAAGCGTCTGTCCTCCAAGTCTCGTTTCTTTCCAAAGCTGCGACTGCGTGCTAACAAGAAGGAATCCCCGCTACAATTACCCGACATCAATGCGTCAGTACCCGACTGCGCTTCAATTGCACTGGACAACGTCGCACTCCAAGAACAGCATGACGACACCAAAGACAGGTACGAGTGGGCCATTGTGTATGAAAACCAGCGCGGGCAAGTAGCTCTACGGCCTCTCGTCTCGTCCCGTCTCAACTGGGTCCCTCAGCATGACTCTTTTCTCTGTTCCCTACTATTCAGCCTTGTCCCTCTTACCGACTGATCCCTCCCCTTTCACTCTCCCAAATACTTCTCAAAAGCGATCAGAGCAACCACCAATCACCCTTGACGCCTACCCTCTACCCGATGGTGACTGGCGTTGGGTTTCAAGAACATGGATGATTGACATGCGGAATTCCGACTCAAGTACTGTTCAGCATGACGGTTTCGAATACAACTGGGTATTTCGCCAACACAAATGGCGAGCACAAGTTGGCTTTCTTAGTGCCGGAGGCTGGGTCCGCCGTCGACGCTGGATCCGCCTAATGGTCCGGCCCTCAAAGAATAAACTGTGTGCTGACTTATGCGGGTCTACTTCCTCCAGCACAGTGTCTAGCAGAGTCCGTCTTCTGTGCCACTCTACAGCACTTTCGAGCCTCACTAGTACATCTGAACTTCATCATGCCACTGTTTGGCGTGGGAATGAAGACGACTGGAACCGATGTCGACTACTCATGTTGCGATGTACTCGAGATGGTCACAAACTTGACCTTTGGCGCATATGGCTCGGTTGCCATCACCCTTCCTATCGGGTCCAATTCACAGACGATTCACTTTCAAGCAAGGGTGAACCAGCTCAAAAGAAATCAATTGAAAATCATGGTCCCTTACCATCCCAGCTTCCCGAAGCTGACGTCGTGCCTCATTTGTCAATGATACCACCTACCCGGGATTACATCCTCCCTATCCTACGCAACCATGTATGCCCATCCATTGGCTACCTCATCCATACGCTCAAGCTCTTTGTCCAGGGACGTGACTTACTCGATTTATTTGTTTATCCAGATTCTCGTGTCCAGTTTCGAAAATTACTTGTCACAGCCGGTTTGTTGCCTGACCTGAGTGTCAGGGTCGGGTCAGGTTTTAGTTCCAGCGAGATCGAGTTCTGGAGTTATGTGAGTGACCTTGATGAAGCACTCAAGGCCCCTTCCACACAGACCAGTACCGTGGTGAAAGAGATTGATCATTCTTAGTCATTTCTCACATTTTGTCGCACGCCTATTGATCACTCAGAGGTGGTTTCACGTAAATCCTTCTTTTGTAACAGTGGTGCTCGATCGTAGTCCGCAGTAGAATACATGGTACTCTACAATGAATACAACTATACGACTGAAACAGAATTTGAAGACCAGATCACTCGAAACTGATGTAGATACATGAGTGAAGAGAAACAAGAAAGACGACAAATGTCCAGGAACGACCATGCAAGGTTTCAATCATCCTCAAACCACAGGGGCAAGAGTGGTTGTCCAGAAGAAACCCCTTTCCAAATTTCCCTATGGGTGCGTGATACAATTGAGTAGCGAGTAGCACTCGAAGCTCTTGTACATAAATGAACAGACACTCCAATATGTTTCAGCCGTCTATAATGTACGATACCTCCTCTTGTTAATCTTCAGGAACTGATGACTTTGTGACCGAAGTTGTGATCCTTCGATCATTCACGTGGATCTTTATATCACACATGTTCCTTTTTTTGTAAAGTTGTCATGCAAATACAACTGACAGAAACTGATACTTCACCAACTGCAATGGCTTCAAGGAATTCATGGTTTCATTGTATATTCTCTCTTTCAGATGATCCAACACACCCTGGCCAAATAGCTCTCCGTACATACGCACTATCTCTTGCTCTTTCTCTCGGCCCTTCCCTCATTCCATTTGTCACTGACTCTTTTTTTAGAAGAAAGTCTCCTCGTTCGGACCTTTCAGCACTGAGACATGTTCTGAGGAGAGATCTTGGTTACGATGGATTTGCCTTCGCTATCACACTGTCTGTAGGAGGAGGGGCTATTTTGCATCATTTATGGAACAATCAAGATACTCAGGATCCAACATTCTTCGACCGTCTAGGATTCTCATTTTTGGATTCCAGGCTCGAGGAGAAGGAAAAGGAGATCGAGAGAAGTAGACGACCTGGATTTAGGTCTATGCTTGCGCAAGCATGGAAATCTATGATATGCACTATGAAGGACAGATCAGAGCTGACTTTAGAACAACGGACGTTTCTTGCCAACGCGATCGCGTCCTCCGTTGGGATACTCTTACTGCAGAAAGGGAGGAACAGAGCGTCCAGGCTCAAACAAGGACGCTCCTCGTCGATATCGCCCACTATGGATCTAACGCTATTACTTGCCGTACGAGCGTTAGACTCCGTCTTCCAATCATTCATTCAAAGACGCACCAAATGCAACAATTGCTTAACCACAAAACCCATTATGGCGAAGGATCTGCTGGAGCGGGAACATCAGAAAACTTCTTCAGAGAAGCTGTCAATGAAAATCGACGCCTTATTGTTCTGGGCGTGTAGCGCGAGGTTCGTCACGCTTAACTCTGAATGCTGATGAGTTTTTCTGACTAGTGATATAGAATCATGTGGTGCTTTTTCTATGAACCCCAACGGTCCGTAGTTATATTTTTTTCAAAAGAACCACCACTGATATTCTTTTCCATCAGATTGCCGCGATCGTACGTCAAATGGATAACTACACTTGCGAATATTGATCCTCTTCTACTCAAAACACTCAATCTGCTCCGCGAGGGCAAGTGGCTCTACGGCAATTGTAACCCAGCATACGTTGATTTTCTCAAACCTTATGCATCCAGCCTTCGTCATCCAACCTCATGGGTAGACCCAACTGTGCTACCTCCACGTGGGGGCTCTGCCGCAGATGACGTCTGGAAGATACTAGGGGTCACAAGCCGGCCTGAAGTCGGTGGAATACCATGTGAATTTGTACATGGGGATGTAGGGCAGCATTTGGGGCTTTCGCATAGCTGCATCGCCAACGCCAGCCTACGAGGCATCAAAGCGTTCATAGAAGCTGTAGCTATCTATATTCCCGTGGGTCCTCTCTCAAATAAGATCACTTGAGTGAAATTAACTCGTTCCACAGGCGCATTTTATTCCTATCCTGATGATCCGACCTCAAATCCTTCAACGGCCACACCGTTTACTACGAACCCTTGTTGGTGCCTTACGTAGTGCGACTTTCCTCTCGACGTTTGTGGCATCCTATTATTTTGCTGTGTGCTTCACTCGAACTCTAGTCTTGGCTAAGTATCTTCCTTTTGTCTCACATAACTTCTGGGATGGCCCCTCTGGTTGTATGCTTACAGGCGCCCTGGTTTGCGGGAGCAGTATCTGGATTGAAAATGGAAAAAGGAGAGGGGAGATGGCACTTTATGTCCTGCCGAAGGCTTTAAGAGCTTGCCTACCGGACCGATGGCTGAAGACTGGAAAATTTGTGAGAGTAATTGAATGGTGCGCCATCAGTCTCATTCATTATTTTTTTCTGACCTTGGGCACAGGATCGTCACTGTGCTTTCAGTCTCATCATTACTCACAGCAGCTGTCCACCGTCCTGAGTCATTGCGTGGTCTCTCTCGATGGACTTTGTCATTCATCACCAATGGTCCCAACGCCAGATTTTGGAAGCGCAGGCTTAACGATCCGGGTATTCCTCCAACCCCTAGTATTCCTTCCCACATTGGCCAATCTCATCTACCAGAATAAACCGTCTGCTCCCGTGATCGCATACCATAGACGTAATGCGGATATACATATATCCCTTGATCTCTTAGATTCGTCTACCCCTGCCATAAATGTAGCATGTGGTCATAGAAGGAACAACTCCCGATTACTGTGTCATGATTGGTGGATAGGGCAAAGGACCAATCAACCCCATATGCCAGAGATGTATGCTCGTCAAATCTTCGAACGAGTCTTCCGCTACTTCTGACTGGGAGACCACCATCTGAAGAATGCTCGTCAAAGGTGACTATTTTAAACCCATCCTGCATCGAGGCTACCAAGAGGTCGCGTTTCCGGCAGAACGAAGGATGCCATTTGACTCGCCAGGCTCCCCCACCAACGTCTACATGTGCAAAAGGCACAAGAGGTTTCCGTGCGTCGAAGAGCTGCACTAGATTATTGTAACTGTGTCGTTGAGCCATAGAATGTGGATTTGGATGGATGAAACCTACCTCCCAACTGCAATTAAATGTTCGATATGAGGGTTGCATTGCACTGTAGTGACACCAGCTTCAAAGCTGATAAAGTCATGAATGGGGTTCGATTTCAAGTATTCTTTGACCTGACCTTCTGTTGACAAGAGTTGGGGAGTCAAAACCGCAACGAGTATCCCATACTTTCAGTTTCAAATCATCGCCGCCTGTTCGATAACTTGAGTAATTGAACGTCGGGCAATTTTGCTTTTCTACCTGAATAGATAATGTTGGTATTCCAATAGTTCCACGCCGCGATCCATGGTTCATATTCATGGGCGTGCCAAATTTCTGTCAATTTCATTGTTGCCTCGGTAGGGCGAAGGATACAGACGGAACCATTTGATAAAGAGACTACCAACGATCCTAATACACTGCAAGACATTAGGCTGACATTTCATTCACAAAAAGACGATGATTACACACGATTGAGACGATAGGCGATCGGACCAGTCCAGAGAAAGGCAGAGAACGTTGGGAGGGGTACATCGTATTTTCTCGGTTTGGAACAAACGACGCTGAAGGTAGATCAGCGAGTCAAGACAAAATTTTTCAATGGAGCGATTCCAACTAGCCTCGTCAACATTCAATTCGTGAAGAGTGACATTGCCGTCCGAATCGGCAATGGCAAGGATTGGCGGAGTAACATCTTGGTTATGACACCTGATCAATTGTAAACACTCAAGCTAAGAAAGCGGGGTTTTTGAAAGGTAACCATTTCATGTCAAGTACAGCCGGGAGATTAAAGTCTTGTAACTTTTGACTTAAATGAAAGTTTGTTCAAGCACTTTTTTTTATGAGTGGCATCACTGACTATTGGATTTCATTGGAAACATTAGAAACCTGAAAAACGAGACACTGCCCTCGGCGGTGCTGTGGGGTTGTCCTCTGATTCTCTGAAGAGAAGCTGTCTTCATCAAGCTTGTACGTTCCACAGACAAATATATCACTGGCTATTTTGCTAGGGCAAAACTCGAGTGAATCGGCAGGAAACCCGGTATCAAAAGCAACCATCGATGGAGGAAAAAACCTGTGACGTCACGAACAGTCTACCTCTTTCCAGAAATGTCGCGCATCACCCTAAAAAGGCTCGAAGTTTCCTTCACGTATGATTGACATAAATGTCTCTCCTATAAATACACCCAGCGATTTGCCATCCATCCTAAACTCTTGATACCTTACCACCATGGCCGCTGAGTACACTCAAAAGGCTGAAAAGACGATAGCGGATGCGCTTCAACTCGCAAAAGATTATTCAAACGCTGAAGGTAATTTGCCTCGAGTGGTTATTATGGGCACTTTACTGATTGCTCAAAAGTTTACCCCGCACATCTTTCATTTGTACTCATCAATGAAGCTGGAATCACCGAGGCCACGTCGCCAAGTGGTCCTTCATCTTTTTCCAATGTACCCTTGTTCCCAGGAAGCATTTCAAGAGCAGGGGGTGATATTGTATGTATTGTTTATAGTCACTCATCACACATAATCACGCCTTTTCCCTCAGAACAATGTGCGACGGTCTTTGCAAAAGCTAGTAGTCCGTTTACCTGCGCAGAGTCCACCACCCGAAACCATTTCGTATAGTGGACCACTCAGAAAAGTTCTTCGCGAAGCACAAAGTCTACAAAAGACGATGCACGATTTCTATGTTGCCCAGGATCATCTTCTTCTAGCTTTGCTTCAAGATCCTTCGATACAAGGCGTCCTCAGGGACAACAGTCTCAATGAGGCGACTCTCAAAACTGCAATTGAACAGATGCGCGGTAATCGAAGGGTTGAATCCAGGATGGCTGAACAGGGCTTTGATGCATTACAGAAGTACGCAGTTGATTTGACAGCTCGTGCAGAAGAGGGCAAGATCGATCCTGTTATCGGACGGGATAACGAGATTAGACGGGCGATTCGCATTCTTTGTCGAAGGTAAAACCATCGCTACACCTTTTGATGAATGCTCTAACCGCCTTTGCAGGACTAAGAATAATCCCGTTCTCATCGGAGAACCTGGCGTAGGCAAGACTGCAATTGCAGAGGGTCTTGCTCAGCGCATTGTCAATCGTGATGTCCCCGCTAGCCTCATTGCGCGACTCTACTCCCTTGATATGGGTGCTTTAATGGCAGGTGCAAAGTTCAAGGGAGAATACGAGGAGCGTATAAAAGCAGTATTGGACGAGGTAGAGAAGGCAGCCGAGAATGATGGTCCGGGTATAATTCTCTTCATCGATGAACTACATCTTATCATGGCTGGACGTGGAGCAGAAGGAGGAGGTATGGATGCCGGTAATCTGTTCAAGCCACTACTTGCCCGTGGAAAATTGCGCTGTATCGGAGCTACAACCCTCGGAGAATACAGGAAATATATTGAAACCGATCCTGCTCTAGAGCGTCGATTCGCTCAAGTTCTTGTTAACGAACCTAGCGTACCTGAGACGATCAGTATTCTTCGTGGTATTAGAGAGAAATATGAAGTACATCATGGAGTTAGAATACAGGATCCGGCTCTTATCCAGGCCGCTACTTTGGCACACCGCTATCTGACGTCTAGGCGTCTTCCTGACTCTGCTATTGATCTGATTGATGAGGCATGTGCAAGGTTAGCACCACTATCTATTGTATATCAAGCTTATGGTTTCTGATCGAGGTTCCTAGTGCTCGTGTTACGAGAGAGACCGAACCTGAGGCTCTAGATCAGCTTCGCCGTCGTAGATTGGAGCTTGAGGTCGAAATTCATGCCCTGGAGAGAGAGAAAGACGACGCCAGCAAAGAGCGCCTTCAGAAGGCCAGAAAACAGTTTGCTGACGTAGAAGAAGAAATTAGACCTATACAAGCTGCATATGAAAACGAAAAGAGACGAGGCGATGATATCAATGACGCTAGGAAAAAATTGGATGAGCTTCAGGCCAAGATGGAAGATGCTCAAAGAAGGTGAGCTGGTAGAGTGTTTGACTGTCGTTGGGCTCATTTTTGTCTAGGCATGATCTTGCAGTAGCCTCTGACCTGCGGTTTTATGCTATTCCTGACCTTAAGATCCGGCTTGAGCAACTTGAATTCCAAAAGGCTGAAGAAGATGCAACGAGAGGTAGTGGTACTGATATCGTCACCCCCGAGTCCATAGCTGAGATTGTTGCTCGGTGGACGAACATCCCCGTTACCCGCCTAGTCACCACAGAAAAAGAGAAGTTACTCAGATTGGAGAATGTTTTGGGACAACAAGTCGTTGGGCAGTCAGGCGCAGTTAAGTCGGTAGCTAATGCAATTCGTTTATCGAGGAGTGGTCTGTCAAACCCCAATCGTCCAGTTGCAAGTTTTTTAATGGCAGGCCCCTCGGGTACTGGAAAAACATTGCTCGCCAAGACGGTATGCATGTCAAAGGCTCTTTTCTGCTTTCTTTCGCTGAAAATACAATTTTAAGCTTGCGACAATCTTATTTGACTCACCAGATGCTATGATCCGTGTTGATGCTTCGGAGTATTCTGAAAAGCACTCGATCTCTCGACTGATTGGATCTCCTCCTGGTTATGTCGGCTATGATCAAGGCGGGCAACTCACGGAGTACATCCGTCGCAAACCATATTCCATCATTTTGATTGATGAGATAGAGAAAGCTTCCAGGGAATTCGTCACTCTCTTCCTGCAGGTCTTAGATGATGGTAGACTCACAGATGGGCAGGGCAGGGTTGTCGACATGCGGAATACGATTATCATCATGACCTCTAACCTGGGAGCAGCTTACCTCAACGATCTTCAGGAGGGTGCCCCTGTCAAGACTGAAACTCGAACGCTTGTTATGGGTGCCATACAAGCCCATTTCCCTCCCGAGTTCATCAATAGAATCGACGACATCATTATTTTCGTCAGTAGTATTTTTAACATAATTTCAGCACGCTGACATCTTGTAGCATTCGCTGTCTCGAAAGGATGTGCTCAAGATCGTAGACATCCGTTTGAAAGAAGTGGAGGATCGGTTGGCGGACAGGAAAATCACACTCGATCTCGATATGGAGAGCAAGAGCTATCTTGTGTCCGTTGGATACTCGCCCGCCTATGGGGCCCGGCCTCTCAATCGTGCCATCTTGTCCGAGCTTCTCAATCCACTTTCAGTCATGATTCTATCTGGTCGTGTTCGTGATAATGATGTCGTGAAAGTTCGTTTTGACGGACCGCACAATAAACTCTTCATTATTCCAAATCACGAGGCAAACACAACAGATGATCTGGGAATGGATGTGGATGACAATATATCTGGTGACGACATTGAGATTGAGGAAATGGATTAACTTGTTTTGATGCCTTCACTAGCAATGTATAACAGACTCTTGTAACAATTGTATATTAGAACAGTGAAAAAGGGTTTGGATTGGTATGTTTTATAACGAGTGGCAGAGACCTAGAGTGATAATAAACACTGTAGGTATACTGAGTAACAAATTCTAGTCCATAATATAAAGTATTCTCACCTCAGAATCACGGAACAAGAAATCGGCACTTCGTCCCGATTCATGTCTCTTTCGTCGATTGGGTGCCCGGAATTTTATCCCTTCTCGACAATAGAGACCAGATTATGTAATAGGCGAGTTGTTGACTGTGTGCAGCTCATATCATCTAGATCAATGCCAGCATTCCCCTGTTCGACACGTACGACATCATCGCCCTCGCCCCAACAATACATGCAACTTTCTCTCTTGCCTGTCTAATTCTCAACCTTCTCCCTACCCACATCATTGCTCTCCCACTCACACTACCTCGCCTGCCTTTTCACATGAAACACACCCTGGTACGAACAGCAATCAAGAGCGGATCCGTGTTTGAGATTAACTATGTTAGTATTCTTGGTGGCAAACACGACTTTGTGACCATGGAAGCAGGTGCAGCTGAGAGCGGAGTTACTGCAAAAAGGAACTGGTGGTCTGCTTCGCGTGAATTTGTGAGAGTGTCCAAGGGCAAGGGGTTCCTTTTATGATGGTATACGGATTATGATGATGGAGATTGTTTTTAGTATAACTATGCTTGGGCTACCCCAAGATTTGGCCCACGCGCTGGGAACAACTATGCTAAATCTCTTATCCTCCGTGGTCGCACGTCTAATGTCCCTTGTCCAACCACTCGACTTTAGTGTACTTTCCCTAGAGACTCGAAAAACGTATAGAGCGGTATTCTCAGAACCAAGGCTGGTCATTCTAAAATCAACTGACGACGTAGTAGAATCAAGTACAAGAGAGACCAATAATCCAACCCAGCATCAACGTCAAAAAAACGTGCTCGCGAGGATGGCAGTGTAGGCCCCAATAATGATCCTACAGAAAAGCAGGGGCGAAAGAAGAAACAAAAGTGGAATAGAGGCTCTGAAGCTACATCATAGCTGGATCATAGCTGGATTTTCTTCACAATCATTCACTTATTTCCTGCTCAATGGCTATCAGTATTTCACTGCAAGCGGGCTGTTCGGCGGTTGTGTAATGAAATATCCAACTTGTTCTAGGATTTGAACTTTGACACCGGTCTGGCATAAATGTTTGTAAAGATAAAGTACTTCAAACAATGTTACCGCGTTTCTGAAATTTGATAGTAGATTACTTATAAGATTCCCACTTTCTCAATACAATGGCTCCTCCGTCCGTGAAAATGTTTTCATATGATCAATCATGCGAAGATTGTAATTCCTGTGAGAGCTAGCTTTCAAATTTTGCAGGGGAGTCTGGTAAATGATTTTATTGCTATAAATATTCTCCGACCGACTAAAGTTTCGCTACATCTACAGGCTTTCTATATACCAATTCCAAGCCTCGTTTCACTTTTTCCGTAAGCAATACACTCTTCCTACTTTTTACTTCCCACAAACACATGAATATACCCTCCCACAGCGGCCGGTGTTTCATTTCCTTTCACAAAAATACCTACTTCATACTGTACTGAACTTTTTCCAATTTTATTGACGCACAATCTCAGTTCAAGTATTTCTGGAAACGATACAGGCGCAAAAAACTTGAACGATATATGTATAATGGGATCAACTGAAGAAATAGCAAGAGACATACATGACAATGCGATTCGACGACTAGGCCGATGAGTGTAGACGTTTGAGAGTCCATCGAATTTGTTTCACCACTAACATTAACACCTGATTCGCTACAGTTCCTGAGAAAATACAGAAATGAAAAGTACATGTTGATGTCATATTAATGTAAGAGTGAGTGCTCGTTCTTGGCGGACTGTGTACGTACACCGCGCTATAAACTGTTGAACCAAAAAAAAAAGAGTGCCCGTTCTTTTCAGACGATGATACCGAATGAATAGCTCCGGAGATCTTCCATTCTCCGATTGATTCCTCGACTGAGGGTAGCACCAGCTTCGCAGAGAGACATCATGACAAATGATCGCTCTTTCCAAAACTTGAAGACCATGCCCACGAGCAGGACAATCAGTGAGCACTCCAGCTCTAGAAATCTCTCCTCCTTCGATTTCTGAACCTTCATCCGGTTGTCAGCATTCGTGACAGGTAATAAAAACAAACTACGTCAAAGAAACCCTCCCATCCATGTGAACGCCCTACCAGATGAGGCAAGTGTGACGATGAGCCTGCGTGACTGTTGAACAACGTACTACGATAACCATGCTCAGTCGGGCTATCCCTCAGCTCACCCGCTCGTTTCGTCGTGCAGCATCTACAGTTACACCTTCAAACAATAGTTCTGCCACACTACCCACCCCCAAGCATGGATCTCCCACCATCCAGCAAGCCCCGAATTACCCAACAACCTGGTCAACCAATCAAGCGCCTCGTCCCGGCCCTGGAATGAGCCCTCGGTTTGAACAAACCAATATGGAGCTTCAGCCCAATCCTTTGAGTGCAATGGAGCTGACTGCCAATGAGCCTGTTCGAATTGTTCATGGACGAAAGGCTGTTTGCGATGGAGGTCTGGTTCTCTTTTGTACTTGATCTTACCGTGGCTGACGGTATCATATCTGGCTGTTCATTGTTGAAATCTGACCTCATCGTGGATCCTGCTTGTTTACATCTGTTGGTAACTTGTTTGACAATTTTAAACGAATCCTTGGAAATGGTGTCTGCGCCCATAATAGGAGGAGGACCCCTCGGTCACCCGAAGATCTACATCAACCTGGTAAGTAGGGTGTACTAGTTTCATTTTCCCTCTCTTTCCATCACACGGATGCTGACGTTTTCGTCTCTGCCCCAGGACCAACCAGGGTCGCGTTCCTGCGGGTATGTCGAAGAGATGCTGCCAGTGTATGTCATGTCTGTCGGACAAGACTCGCTGTGCTGCATTTCTATAACTTTTCAATAAGAGAAAGCTCAGCTGCTGACTGTTATCCATTTCATATCGCTTTCTACCGTCTCGTGTCTGCCTTGGTGGGGTAAATAATTTTTTTCATCTCTATGTTTGGACTTGGACTGGACATTAACTCCACTCAATCATACTCCACCTAATCTCGCTCAATCTCGAATTAATCATTGCCCAAATGCCTCGGGTGCAGTTACTGGTGAGTTCATTTGTCGTAGACTTTACTTCCCCTGATGCTTATTTTATGCTCTTAGTGGTATTCGGTTCGAACAAGCGCCTCACCATCACTAAACCATATCCAATAAATTGTTTGATCTATAATCATTTCCCGATAATAGTTCAAGAAAAGCAATCCTAATAGAGACTTCGACATTGAGCTGTGCCTGAGGCTATCTCACATCTTGCCTTATCAGAGTTAGTGTAAAGATACATAAGTATATGACATGATCTACATCTACTACTATTGCCAGTTTTCCAGCCGCCGTAGTGTAGATAAAGAGGAGAGGAGAATTGTGCAAGTAGGATAATTGGTAAAGTGGTGAAAACAAAGGACCAGGTTCAAGTTTTGTCAAGCAACCAATTAATTTTTGTAGCAATGAGGTAAAGAAATAGTAGCAAAAGTGGCAAGTAACTGTAAAACCTAGAGTGACAGGTCTAGTCGCATTATATGACCAATGAAAGTGCAGTTGAAAAATACAATCTCCTGGGACCTAAAGACGGAAATAAAGCGAAGCCCGGGAGATGAACCGTATCATATAGATGAATGAATGTACAGGTTTCTGATAGTGATTGCGAGGAGAAGGTCAGATATAAGACAACACCTGAAGAATGTTTGACGAACAACCAAGATACTCCCGGGAAAAGGAAATAGAGATAGAAATAGCCATGCAGTCAGAGTGGAAAACAATGAAAACCCTTGAGCGAAGATGGTGCAATAAAATGTATCGGTTATTGTCATGGATGGGATGATGATGATAATTCCTCCGATGGTACAGTAAACGACATGGGCGACATTGGTGGATATTCACCTCCAGCAACAGCCTCCAACTGGGAGAATGGTGGTAGCTTATTAGGCGGTGGTATATTGCTACCAATTGAAGGCGGAAGTGAGGGCTGAACCATTTCACCATGATCATTAGGCAAGAGACCATTTGTACTGTCCCACTTATAACTCACCACTTTGAAGATAGGATTGATGGCAGGCTTGGTGGATTTTGGTGTTTGCCCTGAACTTGGAGGAGAAAATGAACTTGGTGAATGTCCGTACGAACTTGGAGAATGATGTCCGACAGGGTAGTCGTATGAACTGGGCGAACTTTGTTGTCCAGCGACAGTTCGTTGGCTTTGAGGAGCCCACGTAGATGGCGGCAAAGAAGGTGAAAGGGTGGGTGAAAGAGAAAGAGACCCCACTGGCGGAGGAGAAACACTGCCAAGATGTCCATTCGTATTCATACTAGCTTGCGATCGGAAGTCATGTACCAGCTGACCCTCCAGAGAAAAAGAGTTGGATGAGCGAGCAGAAGCAGGAAAGTCATCGACCGCGCGCAGTGACGACATAGAAATCATTCTGCTAATGCTGAATCGACTGGGGCGATTTCGTAGGCGTGACGGCCCTGGATCACTGTCCACAGAAGCGAAGGAGATTGAAGACATTCGACTTAGACTATGTACATCCGATGAAGACATGGAGTGGTCATCATCAAAGTCTCGCCGTCGAGCTTTAGAAAATCGCTCCACCGGTGATCGCCAATTGCCACGATCACTAACGGCAAGTGAATCATTGAGTGACCCGAATCTGCCAGCGGCAGCATCAATGGTCATATTCGTCGAGCCAGCTATGCTAGCGTTGACACTCTGATTCTTACGAATAGGACCAGGCGAGTTTTGCTTCTCCTTATTCTTGAGATACTCCACACGCTGCTCATTACCAGCCTGCCACTCCAGATCCGTACCCACAATGCCTCGCATCATCTGGTGACGCTTCTGAATTACAGCACGGGCCTGTTCACGGTGCCGCTTGTCTGCCAGCTCGCGTCGCTGTTTCTCAGCCTCACGCTGGAGCCGTTCTGCCTCTTTCTTGTTCTTTCGAGGATCATTTCCAGGAGGAGTTGAAACACGAATGGATTTATCTGTACTAGATGATTGCGTGCGCTTGCGTCCCAGAGATTTCGCAATGCCTGGAGCTTCCTCAGTGACAGGTGGCAGATGGGTGTTCCGTTCGCCGAACCACTTCGATGGTTTGATGAAACCAAATTTGCTTGATTTTTGCGGACCCTGTGGGGGTGGAAGGGTTGTGCGATCAAAGTTTGCACGCGAGGGAGAGTCGGTGACCATTGGGACTGGAGGACGACCATTGACACGCAATGGTGACTGAACCGGTTGTCGTGGTGGAGGAGAAGAAGATATATCCATAGGGTAATCTTGGTGAGAAGGCCCCGCAACTCCATTAGCATACAGGTGCGAAGGCTGTGGGTGCTGAATGGGATGATACGGTGCGCGATGTGTAGAAGAAGCATTGAGTATAGAGGAAGATTGAAGGCTCGAGACACTGTGGTGTGATGGGCGCTGAGTAGTCAATCCATTGGTTGGAGGGGAAAGATCCTGCGGCTTGGGAATATTATTGCGAGGATAAATTTCGAGAAGATAGGGGTGTTCCAAGCATTGGCGACTTGTGAGACGTTTACTGGGGTCATACTTTAAAAGATCACATATACAGAGGATAAGCAAAGGGGGAACAGTGCGCTCAAAAAGGGAATGAATATCTTTTGGAGGCGTCTGCGGGCAATCACTCATCAGGCTCAAAGAAGAGATTCTCATGGACTGACGGTACTTACAGGACCAAACCGGAGTCCGCATCGTTCTGCCGCAAGTTGAACACCCTTCGACCACAACCCTCCACCTATCGGATTTGAATTCTCGTCATGATAGTTACTACCAGGATCTCCCATTATCTCACATATACGGTTTATTTGATCCCTATGATCGGAGCCTGGAAAAAGAGGTTTAAGATTGACAAGTTCCGCCATGATGGTCCCCAGTGCCCACATATCCACAGGATTCGAATATTCTTTACTCAGGAGGAGAACTTCGGGTGCACGATACCAACGAGTGGATACATATTCGGTGTAAGGTGGTTTACTTTTGGTCTCACGAGCCAAGCCAAAGTCGGCTAGTTTGATAATGGAAATTACATCCTTCTCTTTTGCTGCATTGGAGGCGGCGATAGGAGAGACAGGGACGTAATCGTGCAGGCCTATAGTTGTGACGAGTACGTTTTCTGGCTTCATGTCACGATGAAAATACCCAGCCGTGTGGATATGGTCAAGGCCTGAGGCAATTTGGCGAAAAATGTCACATACGAGGCCGCCTGCAAGGGCACGGCCCTTGCGAGCCTTGATGAGGTGAAAAAGGTTGCCTTCCATGGACTCAAAGACGAAGTAAAGCTGCCGGGTATCGGGAAGAAGGAAAAAGTCATACAGAGGAATAATGTTAGGATGGAAAGGGATTGTACGAAGAGACTGATTGTATGAGGGGAAAGTCAAAAATATGACGGGCTGAGAAGACCACGATGCGCACCTGGAGTTCCTTGAGTTTCTGACATTCCTCCCAACCTCCTGCCCACTGTCGCTTCATGAGCTTGACTGCCACGAGCCGCTTCCCTGCCCACTCCGGGCGTGCACCTGCCCCACACTGCATTGGTGAGAGCGGTGTATTGGGAGGAAGGGTGCCGTGCCAATCGCAGAGCCACACAGTACCAAAGGAGCCATCGCCGAGACACTTGATGATCGTGTATGAGCGTTTGGAACCTAGAAGGGTGAGGAAGGTAAGGACAGAGAAAGAAAAAACGAACTGGAGTTGGCATTGCCGACGACGAGACGGTCGTTGTCGACAGTGATGGAGGGGACGCCGACGACGACGACGGGAGAGCGTGGAAGGTTGTTGGAGGGATTGTTGCGGTTTTGGTACATGATAGGGCATGCATTGGACTCAGACGGGGGAGAGCATGGCAGATGGAGTATGGCAGCTGCTTCCTGCACTATTCGCTTCCCACGCATTCTGGCTCTTCCATCTCGTAGACTACAATTACATTCCGCTTCTTGCGGCTTTTAGTACGGTACTTCATGGAATAACTTAGACACGCTTTCCCCATAGTGACTCCGCCGAATCACTTCTCCAAGCACCTTCCCTATGTCAATCACCTCGATTTTCTGGCACCGCTGCTGGTTCTCTTGTTGCGGTAATGTGTTCGTCACAATCAGTTTCTCTAGCGAGCTTTCCTCAATGGACTTGAGAGCACCCCCGCTCAGAATCCCGTGCGTAACTATGGCGTACACCTTGCTTGCCCCAGCCTCGGTAAGATATTGCGAGGCAAGACACAAAGTACCACAGGTGTCTGCCATATCATCCACCAGGATTGCAACCTTGTCCTTCACATGCCCCACAAGTACCATGCGAGATACTTCGTTTGCCTTTTTCCGCTCCTTGTGGAAGAGCGCAAAATCGACTCCCAACCGATCGGCAATCGATGTCGCCCTGTTCGTTCATAGATCAATGTACTACCAGGTGGGCCTAGCTTCTGTAAGCCATACCGCTTCGCGCCACCTGCATCTGGTGATACAATGGCCACGTCGTTCAAGTCAAAATGTGTTCGAATGTAAAGGATTGCAGACGGTTCTGCGTACAACTGCCGACAATAAGCCGGAACTGATAGATCATATATTAGGACTTACACTACAACCGCACTTGAGCGAGGTGATCAATGGGATCAAACGCTAGACTCACTTGTCAACTGGAACATCAAAAAATCCTTGAATTTGAGATGCATGCAGGTCCATCGTCTAGATAAATTTATGAGTTCGGAAGTAGCAAACACCAACAATCCTACGACTCACGATGACATGGTCACAGCCTGCCTTTTGAATCATATTGGCAACAAGCTTGGCAGTAATAGGTGCCCTGCTCTTGTCTTTTTTGTCCTGCCTAGCGTAGGGAAACAAAGGAATAACGGCAGTGATTCTCTTTGCGCTCGCAATCTTGCAGGCGTGAATCATAATGCAGAGCTCCATAAGAGCTGTGTTGACTCTACCACAACCAGTGTTTATGATATACACATCATCCTCGCGCACGGACTCCTGAATTCGAACTTGAGTCTCGCCAATGCCGCTTCGAGTGACCTCTGCCTTGGATAGGGGTAGGCCGATGCTACAGGAACGTTGTCAGCCCACTGCGGGTGATGTCAAAAATGACTCATACCGTCTCGCTATGATTTCCGCCAGTTCGGGATGGCTAGTGCCTGTGGGAAGACCATTTTTCAGGTGTCCAGGCGACAAGCCAAGTAAGATACGTACCAGTGAAAATCTTGATTCCACTTCCATTCAACATAGTAGATTAAGCAAGCAGGGTCGCTATGGACCAGTAAAAGAGGTTTCAGAGTACTCTAAATGATAATGTTAGGCAAAATAGATAGAGGAAACTGAACAAGAGATGGCGTGGAGTGGCCGTGGCCGTAATGGGAAGCGGTTTGGATTTTCCGGCGCATCGCTTTGTCACAATCAGTCACCGTTCTCATCCAGCGAGCTCACAAGATTGCCTTTCCCAAACACCTACATGCATGTATTCCATTGCCTCTGCTTAATGTCGTCCTCGTTTTGCTTGAGCAACCAGGCCGTTTCAGGCAATATTCCAACGTAAAACTCCTGTTGCCTCCACCCGCCTATATCATCAAAATTTCTATTTTGAGCCACGAAGTTCTGCAGAAGTATAACAGAAGTGCCGTAATGAATGACTCAATTTCGGCCAATGCCTGGATCTTGCAATTTTTGTATCACACACCTCCTTCTGTTTCGTTCGACGGTGGCGGCGGCGGTGGCAGGCGATAATGATCTTTACTCTAATGACATATCTCCAGATCAGACTCGTTTCAATTGAATCTTTTTTCAACCTCTACTAACGGATGCTGACATCTCAGCCCACCTTCACCTCAGTGGCCACCCTACAGGATATAGATACATGAGACACTTCCGATCTGACTCGACTCATTTTGAGGTTTTCTGGGCCAGAGAGTGCCCCTCCGAACGGCTCCACTCTTCAAAATTAGTCGTGGAGATGATGTTTCTGATACTTAAATACACAACATATCCTTCATATAGGTCAGCGTGACCAAGAGCTTCTGTCCGGTTAGGACCCGTAGAACCATATGAACTGTCGCATGTGTTTAATTTTTCGGCGTCCCTATTTTTATCTCATCGAGGTTAGCACTTAAATGCTGTGCTCTTGATTATCTCAGCAACATGAGGTTCTCCTAAATTTAGTACCATTTGTCTCCTTGACGATGACAACGCCATTGCTAGATGCAGGGTTGTTGTTCTCAGGCTGGGACTCGAGATCATTGTAAAGATGCCCGGCCAATAAACATTCCAGATTCCACTGATCCGACTTCATGAACCACTTTCCTCAGTGGATTAGGTCCCAATGGAGTTTTTGTGTTTGTCTAAATTTTTTATTTTTGATCAACAATCAATAAAGCGGGGCTCGTATACACTCCGCTCATAGTCTAATGTGAGCTACTATGAATACTGGTCAGGAAGGGGGGGAGTAAGTGTAAGGAAAACCATTGCCGTAGCTAATCTCATAAGAAAAATAGGTTGCTGGCAGCCAACCGACATTTAATAGGCTCGAAGACTATCGAGGGAAAAGTAAGACCCGAAACAGATCCAAAGACGCTCTAGATGTCTAGAGGTACTGCATCAAAAGTGAATGCTCCTGGGTGCGCGTTGGGAAATCACCTATGACCAGTCAATTAAGTGGAAGGAGTCGTAGAGCTTGCAGTTCCTGAGGATGTGAGACCGTGTTTCGATAAAGTATAAGCCACAAATTCTGGTCCCAATGAAGTTTCAACATGGATCAACGCTATAAATTAGAATGTAGATAGGGTGCATTCGGGGAATTCCTGCAGGACTCGATTGAAATTCATTCAAAGCCAACGGGAAAAGGAGTTTGGCTCTTATACTTTTGCAATCTCGGCAACACCGACATAACAAGAGACAATCTAGTATCATGAGTGTGAATGGTAACCACCCTGCAGAACGTGTATTGATCAGCATTGGCCTAGTTTATAGAGGTGTTGAAGTTTAAATTCTATCATTATTATCTTTTCCATCTCGTTACTCTAGATACATCTGCGTGGTTACATCCTACAACTACTCAACGATTGGCATTCGAGCCGTAGTCAAATTACCCTGGGCCCAACCTTTTGTTTCCGGTCCTAGGTACATTTTTGTCGCTCTATCTTGTCACTTCCCTCTCTCACTTTTGTTTCCCCAGTGATCGTAATATACTCTTTCTTGATTCGTCCCGAGTCACTACGTAAAATTCAGAGGAGGAAGCGAACCTACAAAGTCTTTGTGTAGGTTCATCGATATTGAAATGCACTGATTCCCCATGCCTATTCATCATTGGGCATAAACTACCCATCCATAATATCTATTCCTGTTGCTCCACTTATCGCAACGTCACATATTGAAATTCCTCTAGGCAACCAACAATCCGATGATGGACTTATAATCGATCGGTGATGTAATTTAATGGTAGTGTTCTGAATCTGTCAAGACATCTGTGTTCACGAATGACAAGAAGACAGATCCAACATGACTTCGACCTTCATTCTTTCCATCCATAGGCCACCATATCAGGATACACAGACAATCGAAGAATGATTGGAACTTGGCAGATTCTCGAACGCCTGGTTCTGTTCGAATTTTCAAAATTGCAGTGTAAAGAGTTATAAGTTGATCCAGACAAATAACATATCAGCAGGTTCATTTGATGTACATGGGTAAACTACGATGTTCGGTCGACACATTGTATAATCTTGACAGTAAAATGATAGGAAGAGAACAATAGATGTCGGCGGAGAGAGATACGAACTAGAGCAATACAAAGCTAGAGCTAGAAGAACACTGATGATCAAAGCATGAAATTATACGGTGCGGAAAATCAACTAAACAAGTCTTGCTCGGGGTGTTCATCAACAAATCAGTATGATCAATGACGAACACGGGAGGATGAGCCATTAGATAACTGGGATCTCATAGTGTTGTTGTAAACCATCGGGGTGGCTTCCAGCTCATATTGGCCGATTAGCTGATGGAGGCACGACTGGGTTGCCTTATGATGGCTGATTTCCGTTCAGGATCGACAAAAGTGTCTGTGCAGTGCTAGCTGGCATTCTTCTTGAAGGGAAGCTGTCTACAGCTGGTGTCGCCGAGGCAAATCGATTGAGACCGGATAGGCTGACCCCGAGTGGAAAGCTGTCCCTAGGTTGAGTTGATGGAGCAGGGAGGGGAGAGGTAGGATTGCAGCCGTGGACATAGGAATGCGGCCGTACTCGGAGACTGGAGGCCGGTCGTTCAAAAGAAGGTATGTTCGAAGGTGCGGGGTGAGAGTGATTCATGACCTGGTTGTTCAGGGCTTGGGCAGTGCCATTATAGATCGCTTGATCTGGATGGGAACGACTTAAGTTATACGGAATTTGCACTGTGCTTGGCAGAAGCTGACGAGATGGAGTTGAGTAGAAGACTCCAGAAAAAGGAATTCCATGTGAGGGAACAGAAGTATGAGAATCTGAGTATGCATTGAGTATCGAAGGTGTAGGCCCTAATGCAGTGGCCCCCTGAACCTGAGGAAGCATTTTGGCTGATTCGTCAGCCACCCTTTCTAGCAAAGCCAGCTGCTGCAATCGCCTGGTGGTTGAAGTGATATCTACCGAGGACTTGGTGAGATAGGGCGAAATGTCGGTTCGGATGGGACAGTATGAAGCTGGGTTGGTAACAGGGCCAGGGACATCAGAATTGCGTGCCTGCCTAGGAGAATATGAAGGTTTATAGCTACTGGTGGGAAGATGGCCGGAGCTACTACCATTAAGGGCAGCGGTAGGTGTGCTAGAAGAATCTCGCGCCAGATCTTGTGACAACATAGCTGAAAGACTTTCTTTGGGAGTCCTGAGCTTTTGATGGCCTTGGTATTTTTCTTCGGAAATTATGTCAGGATCTATATTGCGTACTGAATTTGGAATTGGTGTAGTAGAATCCGCTGGAAGATGAGCAGTCTTCAATGTTTGAGGAACATTGCCAGTTGCAGACAGGGTTAAAGAATTTAGAAGACGTGCAAAATGAGGATCCATATTGTCTGAACTTAAGATACCCTCTGAGAAATCAGTGCTCGTTTCGTTCGTGCTCGGGACAGCTTCATGCCTCTCTGCTTGATTATCTGATGTCTGAGAATCCGACTCTTGGATAACATCCGTATCGGCATCAGTAGCAAAAGCATCCGAAGCATATGCATTGCCTTGAGATGCCATTTTCTTATTCTTCTTCTGACGCCCAGCTCTCCGAGAATTTCGGGGTTTGTGAGCGTTGATAAATGTTTTTAGAGGCCTGTATGGGAAATGTTAGATGTGAAACTAGAAAGGCGGATAGCATACCCTATGAAGGGAGAGATGAGGTAAAATTTCCCAGGAACTTGTTTATTGCGTCTCCACGTTGGCAAGTCTGCAAGGCGGAACCATTCTATACGCTGATGTAGATGATCTGTCAGGAAAATATCAAGTATGCTATGAATGTCACCAACACTGATCTCCTTGCGAGTCTTTGTTTGAAAGGGAAAGTCTTCCTCAACGCCGGAAACGATGAATAATGATATCCTTTGCTCTTTGATAGACAATTCAATGACATCCTCAGGTTTCAGTTTTCCTATTAAATTGTAACCAGTTTCCTCTAGAACCTGAAAAATGAGTTGTGTGGATGAACCAAGAGGCAGAACCGTCAATAACCTACCTCCCGGATAGCACAAGTATGTTTCGGTTCATCTTCGTTAATCTTTCCCTTTGGAAAACCCCATCCCGACGACGATTTCCAGCCTTTTACAAGCACACACTTCCAGACTCTTCAGAAGTAGATTGTTCACGAGAGCGAAATGCTTACCTTATCCCAAGAGCTATTGAGCATGATAGCTCCACATACGGGCACCCTTATCTTATATTGCATGAATGAACTAAAAGCATTTTCATGGTCGCCACTCCACTTCTGCAAAAGTGGACATGCATGAAAGAGCATCGCGGAAAATTTTTTGAGTGGAAGAGAAGGAAAAGACGGATTCTGCTCCCGTATGAAGTCTTCGTAAAACCAGTGTCTAGATACACGGATCAGCTGAGTATTTTGAGTCCTGTAAAAGGGACATACGCTTGCTCCACTTGGAAACATATGCGTTCAAGTGATGCCAGCTCTTCATCTGGCAGATTCAGAATGAACCGACTGAGATATCGTGTCAGTGAAATCCTCCAGATGTATGAGTAGGCATACCTGGAGAGGTCTTCCAACACTTCCTCGTGTGAAGCATCTTTATATGAAAATCGTGCTTCAGAAGCAGAAGGATTGATTTCAGATGACGAAGACGCCATAAGCAGAAAGAGAGATGCGTGAGGGTTCGCCACCCGAATAATGTGTTGGTAGTAGAAGAGTAAGCAATGTCACGTGGAAATCGCCGAAAAACAGGCGCTACATAATGTACATGAATAGCCATAGATTAATTCAGGATACTGCCTAGAGTACACGCGAAATATCAGAAAAGTCCGAAAGAAATTAGAATCGATTATTAAACCAATTATTTAAAGCCCATCCGCCTCGCATATTCTCGTTCTTCCTCTATAGTCAGGCGATCAGCACCCGACCAATTCGCTGAACTAGTGCGAGCGCGGAAGCGGCTTGTCCTTGCCTTGAATAACTCTTCCATTCGAAGAGGGCGGATGGCTCCAAAGATGTCGTCTGGATTGATCGTGCTCTGCGCTTCAAGAGCTTGTAGGAGTTCAGGAGACTGGGCCCATTCTGGCGGGTTGAACGTCCGCGGTCGACCCTCATCCTCGGAATCGGAATATTCACTGTTCACTTCTGGCAGTTCGATACTTTCGCTTGGTATATAGGCCTCGGCTTGCATTGCTGCTTTGGCCCTGGCGGCCATTTGAGTCTGGACGATCAGGGAGGGTTGTGTGTGTTCTTCTTCCATTTGCATGGCCAGTTTCTGCTTTGTTTTACCCTTGGCAGGAATGGCGGTTGGTACTTTCGACATCTTCTCAGCAGGCTTGATTGTAGATTGAGATGATTGTGAAGTATTGAAGGCTGCAGAAGAGCTGAGTGCGGTGGCCTGCTTAAGGGTTGACTTGAAGCCCGTCTTTTGGAGAGGTATCTGCTTTTTAGGTTCTAATTTCTTATCTGGCTTGTCCGAATTCATCTTCCGCTTCTTTGTGATCTCATCGTCCTGTGAAGAAAGCTTAGGATACTCAACAGGTTCATCTGAGTGGATATGCTTACTCTCTTGGACGATGTGCTCACAACTATAGGTTTGAGTGGCTTCTTCTCCATCTGCTCTTCTCGTTCCCGCTTCCGTCGCTCCAACTCCTTGGTTTTGCGTCCTTGTTCTTGCTGACGTAATTTCTCTTCTTCGGCCTTGCGTTGCACGACAAGTTGACGGCGATTCTCCACCTCTTTCAAGCGAGTGGCCTTCTTATCGTCGTTCTCTTGTTGCTGTAATACAATTTTCGTCATTTACCGACTGTGATTTCGTGTGATGGAATGCGGACCTTTTTAGCAGCAAGGGCTGCCATCTGCATGACTTTCTTTACCTCTGGTTTCCCCTTATTGCTCGTTCCAAGTGCACTGCTCGAAGATTTGGACGCTTGGCCAAAGAAGCCAATTTGAGATTCGGAAGATACAGACGAAACAAGTGTATTTCGAATTTTATTGTTTCCAGGCTGCTGGATGGTGAGGTCAAATTTCGAGTTCATCTTAATCGCGCACCTGCACAGAATTTGCTTTACTGAGGATAATCTCCTCAAGCTCATGGCCTGCGTTAATCCCCTCTTTACCAGCACTGAAATCATCCTGTTCGATATCCATATCCTCATCGGATTCCGCCGGTATTGATTGTGCTTCACAGGCTTGACCTTCCCCTGGGAACTTGCTGTCTTCTGGGTCAGGACCGGTATCAGCATGCTGACTCTGTGATGGAAGAGTGCTCCGTGTGAAACTATCCTCTTTACTTTGCCTGCCGAAGGGCCAAGGTCTGTCATGCGATAACTTCTCGTCGATTGGCCAGCTATCGTCATCATCAAGCGCGTCCAGCTGTTCTGGGCCAGATAATTGGGTGATAAAGGCATCTGAGTACTCCACTTCTTGGGTTTTAGGTATCCATGCCTCTGTATTCCCGCGATTATGAAAGAGGTCATCGGATTCCGTCTCAAGGGTTGATAGATGAGTGCTCAAGGGAGGAACCTTGGTCTTGTTACCAAGATGCGACTGGAACAAGGGTGAGATTCCTAGTTGCACGGCTGGAAGCTTAGTGAATGCGCCAGATGGAGGAATGAAGGCAGAGCTTGTTTCTTTGAATGTCGGTGAAATAGGAAGTGGTCGGGGGTTGGGGATGGGAGGAACGAAAACCGGAGGCGGCTTATCGAAGACAGGGCCCACCTTCACGGCAACAGCCTGTGAAGGTGGTGAATGAGGCGGAGTTGTTGAGATGCTCTCGTCATTTGCAACTGTAGGGGCGCTATCATTAGGATTGAATTGAGGCGTGGCAAATACAAAGCCTCTGGATTTGTCCTTGCCCTGGTCTCCAATAGGAGATAGATCATGGACTTTCAACCAATCTTGCCTTTCCGTTGGCTGGGCTTTTCCCACTGGTATTTGGTCCACTGGCACGTCAACGGCGGCGTCTGAAGTTGAGTATTTTGTCGGGGCTCTTTCCTGACGTTCGGCGATCCTCGCCTCTGCTTTTGCTCGTGCTTCGACAAGAGCTGCTGCCGCACTTTTAGGGACTTTGTCACCGAGCTTGTCATTACGGGCCCCTAGACCCTCTACCTTTTTTTTAAGAAGGTTCAGCATATCATCTTGTTCTGACTCCGGAAGTGTTTCTTCGACCAGTTTGGAATCAGATTTCGGAGAAAAGGCTGATGCAAATTTCGTGGGAGCAGTTTCTTCTTTTTGTTGTTTGAATATTTTTGATTTTCTCTCTTCTTTCTTGATATCAACCGAGCCAGTCAACTCCCCACTATTACGCTTAACTCCAACAAGCGCTGCATTGGTAATTGACAAATTATTCGCAACAGATTTCTTGGGTATGGTCTCCATTGCTTTGGCTTCACGGGCTTTCATGAGCCATGAAGTACGTTTTCCCATATTTGTGTTTCCCGGTGTAGCAGTCCCCAGCTGACCACTGCCTACAGGAGTTTCTTTTGTTGTTCGCATAGATTTCCGCAGTAGTATCGGCTCAGGTAGGGTGGGGAGCGTAGATAATACACTTTTTCGTGTAGACAGTGGGGGAGAAAACGATTTTGAACCAGAATCACGAAGGGGAACGGTCAAATCAGCGACCGCAGGTACCTCAGCTCCCTTGATTTCTTGGAATGTGGGAGCCATGGGCAGCTCTAAACCATGGGAATTATGATCCGGACAGTGCAAATCAAGGTTGGACATTCTGTCATCCTGAGTTTGGGTCTGAGTCGATGTAATGTTGTCAGTTGACATCTGAACTGTTTGAATCGATGTCCGGCTACGTTCAGTTCCTTCGTCATCTTCGATAATGACAGAGAGCTCGAGGGAGGGAGAGATCACAGGCTCATTAGGGACAAATTTTGTTTCTGAAGAAGAGGATATTGTCACAGATTCGGGAGAAATGAGTTCAGGGTCTTGTTCGGAAACGTCTGATTGATTTGCTGTGTTGAGCAACATCTGCGTAGAGTTACTAGAAGGGACAAGTCTTTCTGTTGTGTCATCGACATTGTCCACCTAAAGAGGAGATATTATTCATATTGATCCTGGCAAAGCGTATGGGAACCTGACCTCCAGCAAAACAGAGACGGCCTGCATCTTTGAACCCAATTTAGGCTTCCTTGATATAACCTTCTTTCGCCCTGGAGTCTTCACCAGTTCAATCAATGGACTGCCATTTACTTCAGTTCAGCTTGGCATCCGCTAACAGTGGACTCACTCCTGTTTGACTTCGGAAAGGATATTGTCGAGATAATCATCGAGGAAAGAAAACCCATGTGTCTGCACCTGCTCTTGGAATAGTTTACGGCCAGGGTCGCTGACCATACTGTGTCGCATATAGTTTGCCCATTCTAGGAGACCTTTTTGGGTCATAGTGTTGATTCTTCAATGTTGGGGAGAGCTGTACCGCGTCTATCACATGACCGTGACTGCCATATAAAGTACATCAGTAGTCTGAAAATTCAAGCTGTTAGTTAATAATACATTTGTAATACACTTCTGACATAGTGCTGGGTACTTTCTGCTCCACAATCTGGCACAATATATAACCTGCGATGCGTACATGAGACTCTTGCTATCTCCGGGTTTTCACAATGAATGAATCCCTTTCTTCCAGTTTACCAGAGCAACCTGGCACAGATTCTGCTCCGACAACCGAGAATACTGGGCAATATAACGATGCTCAGTTACGTGAAATATATGAAAACGAAGAGATCGAACGCTTCCTTCGTTTGTTTTCTACCGTATGTCAACCCAGTGTTTACAAGAATTGAATTAATCTTCGATTATCCAGTATGTGAACGAAGTTAAAGCTCCACGTCCCGTTGACGAACGTTCTGGACCGTCTACCCTGCCCGAAGATGAAGGGGAAATAACGACTTCCGAAAATGATGAACACACCCGAGAGTCAGCCGAGGACCAATCACATTCTTTCAAGAACATGTCGGATGTAGTGGCACATGTAAGGTTTCACACTGATCCGTGCAATTTGTTGCTTAATCTGCTTTCCATCCCAGCGTTTTCTCCTTCCATTTCTCCCTCCCTTGAAAAACTCCCCTCAAGAGTTTACTCTCAATCGTTTCAAGCTTGCATCTCAACGTGTTTACTTGGCAATAGTTCCACATTACTTTCCTTTCCTCATCAACTTATATCGACTTGCGAAATGGCAAGACAAAGAACAGAGCTTGCTTTTTTGTGCAGTAAGTTTTTATCCGCTGATTTTTTTTTCTCCAAAATATATATTGATCGATACAGGGTTTTTGGATTATTTGGTGGCTGGATCTTTTGTCAGCTGCTTTCTTCTTCAATTTGATAATTATTTTGCTGAAGCATCGATTTCTCCCTTACCCGAGTCAATCCCAACTGAGGAGGCATCGTGAAGAAATCTCTTATGCTGATAACTTTAGTGAACAGTTATCACGTCGGTTATCATCTCCATCTGTTTTCGGACCACGAGATATGTGGCGTTTTGGTCGACTTCTCATGTTTTCTTCCAAAGACAAGAAGAGAATTGTCAAATCAAAAGCCCATTCTAGTCCTCAGATCGATTCGAACAACCAAGAGTTAAACGAATCCACTGTACCCGAGGACAGCGAGCCAGATGAGATCCGGGAAATGAAGCGCCTGGGTCTTTACCTCATGAATGAAATGGCAGATTTTCATGAAAGAATCAAGAAGTACAGTCTCCCGTTTCAGGATTTCTCTCGAGGAACTCATGGCTTCTAACAGCGTTTTTATCTGGAGAAAGTCATCCAGTTCATGGACGTATCTTTGCGTAAGGCACCATGGAACTTCTGAATATCTAGTTGCTCAATTATGATGTAGCTTATCTGTGTTCTGTTCCTTGGATCGATGCTGACACCAGCAAAATATGTGCTAAAGGCAATATCAGGCACTTTGGGATTTGTGTTCTGGCATATGGTACCAATCATCCTAGCACTGTCACCGGAGGAGAGGCTTCGGTGATTTTACTCATCAATTATCTGTCGAAAATAAGATGCTTATCGTTTGTAGTTTGCCACCTCCAATGTTGGACGTTCCCACCGATGCAGACTTTGCCATGGATTTGATATCCCAACGAGTAGCTACAGGTCTTGAAATCAGGCCCACAAAACTTGCGAAAGAGAAACAAGTATATTCAGAAGCTCCTCTCACCGATACTCATAGATCATCGGTGGTTGGAGAACACATAGATGCCACCATCAGTCAATCCAAGGTTATGACAGGTCACATAAAGGGTATGGATAAGGCGCTTGATGCAGGGAGAAGCTTACTTCAAGGTGGCAAACAATTTATCAAAGCACAGGTAGATTTGATAGTCATGCTCTCGCTCCATCACATCCTCATAAATTTTTAGGCTGGCGAGCCAGAAGATGACACACCATCGTTCAGAAATTTGGTTAATCCATCGGCCACTACGTACAGTATGTTTCAGCTTTTCCAGGAATTCCTAGACCTGAAATAAATAGCATATCCTGCCCAACACTCCACTGGTCCTGGGCTTATTACCTTGACGCCGACGACGTTTTATTTCTCGCCTATGACGTCGTCGCGGAGTCGACTCACTATATCATTGCAAGATGTCACAGGTGTCAAGAAAGCTGGTGTACTCAAGGGACTGGAGATCGTCTGGTCAGCGCCGACCATGGATGGCTACAAATATGAAAAAGCAGAGAAATTTAAATGGATCAACAATCGCGACGAGTTATTTGCTCGTGTGATCAGTGCAAACACCAGCATGAAGTGGACAAATGTACGATAGTTTACTTCAATCAACTTGTACCGCGTGTAGTCCGTGAGTCTGCCTGACAGACTATCCGTTATCACGGTTATGCGATTATCTTGAAAAAGTCCTCGGGAAAGCTTATTTGGGTGGACTGACAGGTGTCAAACGATTCATAAATTTATTCGAGAAACATTTAATTCATTCAAGGCCGCAACTTGTTCTTGAACAAACTTCTCATCTGTGCCTTTTAAATTCCCATACCCGTCTACTTGAGATTGGTCGAATGTTTTTTACCCCTGATTTACTCACTCGACGGGACAGTGGATTTGGATTGTTATGGTATGTGAGAATTAGTCTGCAGCGCACCTCCTTCTTAACAGGCCGGAGGTTGGCGGCCACCCTAGGGTCGAAAACGGCTTTGAAAAATTTGTCAAAAAAATCTGTCATGACAGCCAACATCACTCAACTTTGCGACCTCATTGCTGAACCTATGGAACCCTTGGCATTAAGGTTGTCTAGTAATTTAATGTATGGTGTTGTTCGGTAAGTCAGTAATTGAGGGTCTGTAAAATATGCGTGGATATATGCGTATTGGTCAGGGTATACAAAGGTATGACTAGCAGACGCGTCTAATCAAGCTACTGATCGATTATGGCACAGTCAAGCAAGATATATTTATGACGGACGTGAATTCATGCGTAAATGCGCTTAAGAAAATGGTACAAGAAATGCAACAACATGCTATAGGCGGAGACGACTTACTTTTGGTTCAACCCACCGCCCGGTGAGGATCCCATCATCTCCCTAGATTTAGGAGAGGATTCGGCGATTAATGGTAGTATAGTCCTCACACGGTCACAATTCAGCAAGATCCAGATTCAGGCCATGTCATGATACTCGATGCTTTATTTTCAGTAAGTAGATATTGGGGATCATAAGACAAGCCTGATTTAACACGAGCAGGGGTGGGACGATACGAACGGTATAGTGATTTGAATGAACCACCAAATGTAGCCACTCATCCACCAACCCTGTGAGTAGATGCGGAAATCACGACGGAGAGTGACGAGGAATTCAACCCGAAGGCAGGACAAAGAAAAAAACTCAAGGCAAAACCGGCCAAGGAATCATTGGTTGAGACGGCTCGCCAAAATGTGCATATCCTTAACGAACACCATGACCTTCTGGTGTCGGGTTCTCTTGAAAAGTCCTTCGAGGATGTCTACGGGTCTGGACAATTTGACCTGTCTTCGTCCCAAATAGCCGGTGACTTTGTATTTGATGACAACTTCCTTGGAGCACCAGATGGTTTTAACCTAGCTGGAGGCTTGGCAGATGAACTAGCCAGGGAGCTCGGCTGGGAGATGGAGCCCGTTGTTATTGCGTGAGTATCGAATATAACTCTTCAGACATCGATTGATTTAATCAGTGACCATAGGACCGACATGATGGATTTCCACTCAACCCCAGATAACCTGAACATCCCCATAGATTTTACCAGTTTAGATTTACCCTTCGACGTACAGTCTAATATTAATCGAGCTCCTGCATTTTCAACACCGAAACGGATGGCTCATGAAACGTCCGCACATGTGTGTATCTCTATTTCACCCTTGATTATTTCCAACTTCAACTACATGTGCAGAGTGGCAACAAGGAGAATCAGGCGACATGCACACCATTAGTTGAGAACCGAGCCAATTCCGTAGCATCCTTTGCTAGAGCATTCCTCTCACAAGACCTGATACAAGGCGAAGAAACGAGGCAGCCATTGGTGGATATTACCAACGGCAAACAACCCAACAATCAACTCCCAAGGAAGCGCAAAAGAGCAAGACTTTTGTTGGACGCAAGGACTGAATTAACGGACGATGAACTTAAAGTAAATCCATACTTATCACCTTTGCTTCTGAGAAGTGATCAATGTGTTTCAGGTTGCAAGAGTAAAGTACCTAGAGAGCCAAAAGACATTTCGGAAAGAGATAGCCCTGAAGAAGATGGAGAAAAATGCAAGTAGAATGATTGATGACCTGATCTGGGGGGTGCCTTGTGGACGTGAGTTACCGAGATGCAGTAGTGTATCCCAGCTGACATTTGGCACCATCCTCCAGTTAACACAGAACCCTTGATTCGTTTTTGGCAGGACAGCTTCAAAGTACAAGTCCAAGCGAGAACCAACAACATTGAAGTCCACACAGATGAAGGTCTGCCCTTGTGAATTTTGTGTATTTTCGCACTAAGACCTGGCAGAACATCCTAAAAAACGAACAAGGAGGGAAGCAGCGCATATCAGTCCGAACGACAGAGTTGACACTGCTCCTCACCAATGTTTTGATATAGATTTCGCCATGGATCATAGCCCTGACATGGTCTGTAAAATTTATAGCGAGGATCGGAGACTACATTTAGACATTCATCCCATCAGGCCTTATTTCGTGGAGAAAATGATGGTGAAAGAAGATCGTCAGAAGTGAGTCTGGTAGCATTGTGATGGTTCAATATCAAGTCACAATTGCACATTGCAGGAGCCTGGTCAAGGACGCCGACAGTCTCGCGGGTCTTCCGGCGCAAGAGGAAGTCAATTTGACATCGAGGCAGAAACTCAAGATTTCCTTGGTTCGCAAAAGTCTATGTTCCCTTGGGATAATGCTGGGGCAAGCTCTTCAGTTGGAGGTCATTTTTTCAGTGATCAGGTTGACTTCGCACAAGTCGACATTAGACTACGAAGTGGCTCCTTGAGTAGGAAGGAAAGTCCATTGTCCAAGGGAAGTTCGATGCATCGTAGGAGCCGAAGTGGGAGTCTCCTAGCCGGTATCGGTGGTATTTCTCCTGCTATTCACGGATCCCGGAATTTCGATCCCGATCCTGCGATCAACAGTGAGCGGACCGACCTCATTGCACGGTGTGCTTGCCTGACCATCCAATACATGAGCTAGATAATGCCTCTGACATTGAAGAAACTCAGCGATCCGACGCTGCGTTAGTCATATTAGAGAAGAACTCCTTTGATTTCTTGGAGTAAGTGAGGATTATTGCTTGTTCGAAGATGTGTTGACAAATTACAGGTATGCGAAGATGCAGCATCAAGCTAACCCGAGTGAGGAACTCCGATTTGATGCCATCGTTCCTCCTATTACAAGCACAAGGCATGTCGCATCAGCAGGGTTTTATCACTGTCTGGGTGAGAATCTCCATTTAGACCGCATCAAGCTCTGATCTGGTACGAATAACGTAGTTTTGGCGACCAAGAACCTTTTGAGATTGAGCCAGAGGGAGTCGTATGGCTCCGTGGCAATCTCTATTATCTGAACGCCTGAGATTACCCCGATTAAGAGTCGATATCAGGATCAGTTTCGAGTACTCATTGTAAATACCATGTGGAACGATGAGTGCTGTCACGAATTGACTACCGCTATCTATCTCGCTCCTATCATAAAAACATTCAAAAAAAGAATAAAAAATTTAAAAGAAAAAATTCACGCAGACATTCTATCTTTTGTTGACGATGGTCTTTTAATTTCACAGGAGAAGAGTTATGACTTATCTTCTGCATTTCTCTTCAGTAGTTACAACATGATTTCAAAGATCCTCACAGATGCAGGTCTCGTCATGGAACACAACAAATCTGAAGTATTTCACTTCACCCGAGCCCAAAACCCCCCTAATCCCCCCATTAATCTCACATCAATTGGGGGCCCCATACTCTATCCCAAACCCATATGGAGATATCTAGGATTCCTTTTTGACCGAAAACTCAACTTTCATCACCACGTACATCACTATGCGACCAAATGCCTCTCGACACTTAATGCCATGAAAATGCTGGGCAACTCCTCAAGAGGACTCTTACCAACACAAAAACGCCTCTTGTATAGGACTTGCATCGTTCCAATTGCTTTATATGGATTTCAACTATGGTTCTTTAAAGGAGCCCCAACGATCAAAAACATTACAGAACTCAAGAAAATGCAATGAAGAGCCGCACTATGGATCACAGGGGCCTTTCACACGTCTCCTTCAGAGGGAGTTGAAGCGATAGCAGGTCTCATTCCTATCAACCTCCACCTTAAAAAGCTCAATGGACAACACTATCTCAGATACGCAACCACACCGGCATCTCATGCTATCAATTCTCTCCTCGATAAACACCAAAGCAAAAACCAAAATCAACACAAGTTTGCATTAGCCAACCTCACCCAAAAACAAAAAATGAAACTCAAGAGTCCTATCAAAGACATCAGTGAAAGACTCAATGAAATCAAAGATGAATTTGACCCATTTCATATTCTTTTTCATCCTAGTTTGCGATTAGTAGATCATTTCTCTAGTAGAATACTTTTTCACTCCCCAACGTCATCTAGCGACAAAGCGCTCTTTGATCATTCTTTGAAACTTAATCTGGTGTTCAAAGAAACTCAAAACTCATCCAAAGACATAGCCGTTATCTCAGATGGCAGTGTCAAAACAGTCGGGTCAGCCACAGCTATAGCTCACATTTGGAAAGACAACAAAGTTATCACACAACTCAAAGCGCACGCAAACAACATAACCCCACTAGAAGCTGAATTAATGGCTATACACATAGGCCTTACACGTGCTCTTGAGGACCCAGAGGCACAACAAGTCCTTATCATCACTGATTCAATTGAAGCAGGAAAAAAAATCATCTCATCTGGTGACCAACACCTGCAAAAGTCCATCATACCCATTGTGGAAAAAATCAAAGATTTCCTCAGCAAAGACAGATGTAACTCCATTCACTTTTGGCATTGTCCTAACAAACTAGAATGGCCCAGACACATTCTAGTCGACAAAGAAGCCAGATCAGCCCATCCTCTGCCTATACTCCCAGATAAAAATTTGTTTCTATTTAGCAAAAAGAAAGAATGTGACCTCATTCTCAAATCATGGCAGAAATCTTTCAAAGATAGCAAAAAGAAAGGACAGCTATTCCTCGACTTTGAAGATGACAATGAAAGAGTCATTAAACCGACTTATGCCAAGGGAGGTTTGTGGCTACCACACATTGGGATATCAAACTCCATCTGTGCAAGATTCACTCGCATGATGCTTGGACATGCACCCATAGGAGAATATAGACAAAGATTCTTCCCTAACGCCTCAGTTCAATGTCCGTGTGGAGAAGTAGAGGTCGAAACAAGAGAACATATTTTCATGCAGTGTAGGAGATACGACGCATCTCTCCGCCCGAGAGATATATGCATTTCAAGCTTTGTGGAGTTCATCACGGGTAACCCGACGTCGTTCTGTTTTGATAACGGCTAAGATATGGCTTGAGTAATCACAATAGCTAAACACATTTGTCACCAGTATGCATTCGGTTTCTTTGTCACTTTCTTCCTTTTCTTTATATTTAAGTAGGTACAATGTATCTACCACGGCCTGCCTACGCGCTCCGTGTAATAAATCGTTGATTTAAAAAAAAAAAAAAAAAAAAAAGTCACGAATTGACTAGTGTCACTTGTGTCACCCATCTTGTAGGCCTCCAGTGGTTGGTTTCTTGTAATTACTTCTCAAACTGTCCGATGTCTTCTGCTGTGGCTGCCGCTAAGACCTACCTTTCTAGTGTGGACCTTTCCAAGTATGATTCAGAGCAGTCCCGTCTGATGCAAGAACGGTGTATTCTGGTTGATGAATATGACAATGCTATTGGTGCTGTTGACAAGAAAACTTGTATGTCTGAATTTTTCCCCCAGGTAACCGCTTTATAACCACATTTAAGGTCATCTTATGGTGAATATCAACAAAGGACTCCTTCATCGTGCATTCTCTGCCTTCATCTTCCGCCCTTCGGATGGGAAACTCCTTCTTCAACAGCGCGCGTCCGAGAAGATCACTTTCCCAAATTTGTGGACGAACACATGCTGTTCGCATCCTTTGGATGATTTTGAAGAGGAGAAGAACGAGAAAGATCAACTAGGTGTCAGGAATGCCGCGTCGCGAAAGCTAGAGCATGAACTGGGTATTCCAAGGCTCCAGACAGAGGTTGATGATTTTCAGTATCTCACTCGGATACATTATCTCGCTCCTTCCGATGGTGTGTGGGGTGAACATGAAGGTATGCCACGGAGTTGATTGTAATGGAAGAAACTGACGTGTGTTTTTTCATTCCTCCAAGTTGATTACATTCTTTTCCTTACAGCTGATGTCACCGTGACGCCCAACAAAAATGAAATTCGGGATTACAGGTACGTGAATAAAGTAGAACTCCAAGCGATGTTTGAAGATCCTTGTATGTATGTTCCCAAGCGGCTTGTTGATTTGCTCAAAATTGCCATAGCAATTTCGTTTACACCTTGGTTTCAACTGATTGCTCGTAACTTTCTTTTTGGTTGGTGGGATGAACTTTACAGGCGAAAAGACGGTCAGGGAAAGGTTATTGCCAAAAATCTTGCTGGTTTTGTGGATGGATCCAAAGTTATAAAGATGGTCTAAGCGTGACATGGAATGATAAATGACGGTCTTATTGGAGTACATAGATTTTTGGAAGGACTTTGTAATTCAAGTGGGAGTGTGACCTTTAAAAACAAGCAGCTCCCTTCGAAGACGCACACCCAAGGGACCGCGTCGGTACAGTGGGATTGCGGCGTCAAGATAGTACCCAAACTCATCTATTACTTGAAGGATCTGCATGAAAAATAGTTTAGGGCTCAGGGCCCTTGATTCTACAGGCAAAGATTATTGTCAAATCTATTTCGTTGCATCCATTACTTACTATCAATGCGCCATTGAGACTGCTTGAGTTCAACAGTTTGTAGGTCTCCAGAGGCACCAAGGTCGAGAGTAACATTCCCTGGTAGTATGTCGCGCAACCTTGGGTTCAGTCCTATATTGATTGGATCTGGAGCTTTGATAAGTGTGAACTTTTTGCCTCCAGCTGAGAGAAAGCCTAAGAAGAAGTCGGACATATCGTCACAGCTTGCAGGTTGAAATATCAACTGAGGGGTCTAAAAGATTCAAGTTAGTGGACCAGTACTCGCCCTACCCAGCTACATACAGAGGTCAGGTTGAAGCTAGTTTGGAACGAATATCCCTGTGTGCAAAGGTGAGATCTTGCTTTTATTTTGGATAGAACTCGTTTACTCTGGCAGAACAAAGACGGAAAAGCCTGACGATTATATCGTATGATCTAGATAACACATTGTACAAAAAAGTTACAAAGTGTACAGTATAAATATAAGTGTACCCACGTGCTTGTATGAGGTCCGGCCAGATCCCAGGGGTCATCATTGAACCTGACAATAGCGGTGTAATTGACAACTTCTGATGTCGCTCCAGCAGGCCACAAAGGCCAGATTGTTTCCTGCATTTCCTTGAGCGCTAGTGTCGATATATTTCCCAATTGTAGTTCGTTGAAACCATGAAATGATATGAACAGACGATCTAAGTTAGCATGGTTAAAGCACACAGCGTTCCTCGAAAGGATTACACTTCCTCACGAGCATAATTCGAACTGGGATCCCCAATAATTTGGCCAGTGCCGTTTGTGCTTGGTCTTGCATTTGAATGAGTTCGAATCCGGTGAAGAGTGTTCTCAGGTCGAGAGACAGAATTTGTTCGTGACCTCGAGAGACCGTGCTCGGTAGTTGGGAAGGCAGTTAGAGTGTTAGTTTTTTTGAGAGCAGATTTCAGCGGTTGGGTGAGAGTGACAGCGGCTATCGTCTTTGCACGACGATGCTTTGGCTTCTTGTGCGCTCGAGGAGTGGCAGGTTCTTGTTGTGCTTGATAAGGGGCGAGATCAAAGCCAGAAGGCGGGGGTCCGAGAGGTATAAAAGGACCTGGATAAGGGGTATATCCACCATTACTGGAGCCAGGAGGAGGCTGGGGGTATACAGGCTGAGACTGGGGTAGATATACAGGCTGCTGCCAGTAGGAGTATTGTTGCTGCTGTTGTTGCATATCAATTCATAAGATTGCAATGAGGCAAGCCTTCCTTTTATAACTCTGATATTCCAAAAATACCATTATACACGTGATCCAAATACTCGGTGCGCTAGTGACCTGGTCGTTTTCTTGTTCCCGATGGCATCTACCTTCTTCACTTGGCTGCGTTCACCAGCAGCACGCGAATATTTTTTCAGTGAGCTCAACCACCAAGAAGAATAGTTTTCCATCTCAGCTAACTTGTTCCAGGTACACATTTCTGGGGACCAGTTCGTATGCTTCTTTTCGAAGCTTGTTTTCTCGGTCATAACCAAGCAGTTCTAGGTCGCCAACTGGGGTCTTCCCCTAGCTGCTATTGCAGACCTGTCGAAGGATGAGGAAATGATCTCAGGAACGATGACAACCGCTCTTGCCTGTTACTCGTGCGTCTATTGAAATAGTCACACATTGGCTGGTCTCTGACTCCTCCTTCAGGATGGTTTTTATGCGTTTCGGTAGGTACAATGTTCCTTCTTATTGGATCGAGTCTCATTTTTTTATCTGCAGCATGGAGAGTCCAGCCTCGCAACTATTTGCTCTTCGCTTGCCACTTTACAAACGCCACGGCCCAGTCTATCAACGACGCACGTTTCGTCAAGTACTGGCATATGGGCGGGCGTGAGGAAAAATTAGGCCTTTCATCGTCAACGTCATCAACAAAGGAAGGTGAAGTCACGAAAGCAATCAAGGCTGCACATGAAAAATCATCCAATAGGACATAAATCTTTTCCAGGATCTCTAGTTACCTCATCATCACAGTTGTGCTCATAAATACAGACTTATATATATACCGTGGTCAAGCCATACGTTACCAGAATCCATCATCATCGCCTCCTTTCTTTTTGCCCTCCTTCTGTGTAAGTGCTTGTTTTCGATACATCTCTGCGATCTATCTCTATGAGTCACAAGCTGGAACGGCTTTGTCGGATGGCTCACCTGATCAGGTCCCGTTGCATCATCGGCATTCTTATCTTCTCGGACTCGAATAAACCGAGGAAATCGCAAGGAAATACCTCGTTCTTCGACCTATGAATCCGCTTTCAAATCCCATCTAGAATGAGAACTTTCAGATAGAGCTTACCAGTCCATGAGCAGCAGTATAAATGGGGCTCAAACTCAGGTCGGCCGTCAATACCTCCCACACAACCTTGGGTTCAAACCAAACATCAGGTTTGGCACCACCGATGTTGATGTCGCTGGGGGCTTTCTCTAGTTCGAGTGGGTTCAGTTCTTTATAATGAGATTGAAGCTTCTCATCACTGAATCCGGTACCAATTTTGCAAATTGTTTGATACTCCTCTGAGTCTTCATCATAACATGCCAGAAGGAATGCGCCATAAACGTTAGTTCGCTTTCCCTTTCCGTAGTACCCACCAACAACTACTAAATCCAATGAATCTCCGATGCCAGCAAGATAGTCCTTTTTGAGCTAAAAATAAGCGTTTCAACCACTTCTGATCGCGTGGTATGCAAAGGGTTAACCATACCTTCAGCCAGTTGACACTACGCCGACTTGGTTCATAGAAACTGCCATCGCTATCAAGCATTTTGACCATCAGTCCTTCACAGCCGTCTTTGACACTCCCCTCAAGGAAAGACTGGATTTCCTCCGTAGATTCGCCATCAGACGACTTGGCAAAGCCAAATTCGCCGGATATGGGCTGAAAGTGTTCGTAGAGGAGTTTTCTTCGTTCCGAGAGAGGTTTTTGTAGAAGAGACTGTGCCAAGCATGAATCAAATGCGGTTAAAGTTGACAAGAGACTATTACCTCTCCGTTCAAATAAAGGAGATCGAAAGCAAACAAACACACTCGGACTTGAATGTCCTCCACCTTAACATCTTTGCGTTTACGTCGACTAAGCTCTTGGAATGGCATCAACTTTGACGAGGTCCGGTCGATCGCCACAGCTTCTGCATCTAATACAAATGACTTTGTTGTCTCTTTAATACACTGCGGTATCTCGTTCAACAATGATCGATAGAGAGAAGGACAGAGTCACCTTGGGAAGTTGATCGACAAGATCTGGATATTTTTTGCTCATATCTTCGGAGTTTCGACTAAACACGCCGACAGTTCCGTCCTCGAGCAGGTGAACTTGTGCTCGCTCGCCATCGTACTTGTATTCGCAAGTGAAATGTTGGTTCTCAAACCTATCCAGCACCTCACCGATAGCCTTTGTAGGCTTTGCAAGCATGGGCTTCAAAGGCACTCCTGGAGTAAGTTTACATCTTTCCCTCAGGCGGTCGATGCCAACTTCCAATAGGGCGGGTATCACTTGATCATATGTCGGTAACTCACTAGGAGAGATTGTATAGCAGATCTGAATAGTGTCAGGGGACTAGATACCTATAAACCGATTTGATCGACAAAGTCGCTTCTTCCAACCGCTTGGCCAGTTTTTCGTTTGACCATTTTCTGTCGGCTCTCTCCTTTTCGGCGAGGATAACAGCATGTGACACAGCTACCAGTACCGACCGTTCTGCATTGCCGATCCGCAGCTTCCCTTCTAGACTGCGTATGATGTACTTTGCCTCAATGTCTTGACATGCCGCCAGGAGTTTCGTGATAATGGACACCTTCTTTGCCTGAGACTTAGAAAATAATTAGAACGACCTCGCATAGGCCACTGAATCTCATACAGCATGTCCTGTCGTGGTCGCAATTTCTTTGAGGTGAGAAAACACAAAGGGCAATGTTAGAGGCTTGGGCTTGAATAGTGTCTTCTGGCTAGTTTTCGAGTTCTGTAACATACATCAGTCGTTAATGACATGATCAGCAGGCAAGATACCCGACCATAGCCACAAGGCCGAGATCACCTTCGCGCTTCAAATCGGCCTTGATCACTGTCGGACTGCGACCAGTGGATTCAGCGATGGCTTTAATGAGGAGACTCTCGCCGATACCAAGCTCAATGCCTTCGTAGTCTGGAGATAGCTTCTCAGGATTAGTGACATGGATCGAATTCCTAACAAAAGAACGTACTCTGTTGATGCAAAGGTATACTGTCTGAAGAAGTGATTTGTAGTCATCCTTTGTACTTCGTTGGATAACAAGTAGGAGAAAAGAGGTAAGATACGCATTTTTCTCAAGTCGTTTAGTCGTGCTTTCTATCAGAGAAAATGTCTTCGCTAATGCGGAGTATGGGACCCTGATGTATGTTTGAGATTGCTGTGCGTATCAGAATGAACTAAACTCACGGTTGTCCGACCTTCCATCCTCCTGGTATGTCGACATCCTTTACCCGTAGTAATGCAGCTTCAGCTCTGGGCAGAATGAGACTTTGTGATGGGAACAAATGGCGGATACGGACGTTTTAGCTGCTGTAGCACCTCCTACAGCAGTAATGTCCTCGATTTCATCCTTTTCCACCTCGTCCTCTCCATCATCATCACTGAACTCGGATGCTACAATGACCTCTGACTCTGCGTGTGATGTCGCTATGGTGGTCGTTGCCTTGCCTTTTTGTTTCTGCCTAGGCTGTGGCGAACGAGAAGAACGAGAAGAGCGTGATGAAGCAGGTTTTGAGACAGGGGAAGATGAACCAGCAACAGGAGAATCAAGGGGGGGCACCATGCCTGAGAATTTGATTGAGTGGAGAAGATAACTGATGTTATATGGTGAACCATACTTGAGGACGGTTGATCTTCATCCGAGTCGACTATGCGACGCTTCTTTGTAGCAGGAGGGCCTATAAAGTGGTTGTAAGACATAAATTTCACACTGCGCATGAGTATATGAACCATTCTTGACGGTTGCCTTCTGCTTTGAGCTTTTATCTATCCAAATCTTAGCAGAAGGAAGCCCAGAGTATCATTTGACGGGAGACTCACAGGATTCCGGCATGATCACAGAGTTATCTTCCTCTTCCTTGCCCTTTGCTTTCTCTTCCTTTGGTTCAGCGCGAGCTTTCCGTTTACCCCCCTTTCGCTCAAGAAGACTAGATTGCTGGGGTGGGGGGGGTTTTGCACCCGAGGGCATTTCGAAAAATTTACCTGGTAGACACAAATTTGAAGATCACGTCAGACCAGCATGATAGAAGAAATGATATAGAGGGAGAGAACCTAGAGTCTGCTGACGACCCATGAACTTGATTGAGGTGCGTATGAACAGAACGCGTGAAACAAACATGTGTACATACCGCGTCGCGTCTCGATTACGCATCACTAACAAGTCATTTTAGGGTCTAGCATTTTGTTGAAAGCCATCAAGATGATTAAGACAAAGGCTATCGCTCCTTTGAGGTCAGACACTGAAAATGATTATTGTCAGGATAGATATATTTAGTACTTGTTTTATCAAGACACTCTGAGAAATGTGAGTTGA
>Ga0153959_1000113_pt1 | contig 53939 bp, 49 predicted proteins | sample TSFL043MetaG_FD_104685 | JGI IMG/M metagenome (GOLD analysis project Ga0153959, IMG submission 104685) | Attine ant fungus gardens microbial communities from Florida, USA - TSFL043 MetaG | ecosystem: Host-associated > Fungi > Mycelium > Unclassified | place: USA: Florida, Wekiwa Springs...
AAGGTGTTCTTCAAAAGGCTCAAAAATGCAAAGTAGATAAGCAACAAAAGATGTTGTTAAGTCTGAGGTCTAATCCTCAGACTATGAAGCCTTATATACAGGAATAGATGGTCTGTGCACCTGGACAGAGCATCACATATTCTACTACCTATTGTTCTACATATGGCAGTCCTTTTGTGTCTAGAATAACAATAACTTAACCATAAAAGGAACAGTCCTTGTTTATATTCAAGGTGTTATGATTATAATTTCGTGTATACTTTATTTCCAGCTCTCATATTACATAATATGGACATTATCATTGGGTTGGTTCTTTGTATATCTCAGTCTTATTTTGCAACTCTGAGGTGAGAATGCTTTATATTCTTGGACAATTATTCTTTACTCAGCATACCTACAGTATTTATTATCACTCTAGGTATTTGCTAATACACTTTAGTCTTGTTTTGCGACTCTGAGTATTTATTATCACTCTAGGTCCTTGTCACTCATTATAAAACAAGGATTGATGTGTATCTATGGGTAATAGATCAGTGTCATACCAAATCTTGAGGTCCTTGTATCTCCACAGGATCCTATCACCCTAAGGTCTATTTATAGTCTTCAGAAGCATATTGAAGAGAATGTCCACGTTTGGCAGTTCCTAAGATATTGTTAGAAATGCAAACTACGTTTCTATGACAGCAGCATGGAATAGATGTCACATTTTCATTCTTATATTGATACTATCATCATTCCATTTCAACTAAGAATAGTGGCTGTAACAAGAGCCCTACTTATACTTCAAGTCTCCAGAATGTACTCTCAGTTCTCATGCAACTTCAAGTGACTAAGATTAGTAGTCTCGTTGTTATTCCTATATATTTGATTACTTATTCTACTTAGTTATATTCTTTCAGGTAAATGAATATATAGTTCTCATGCAACTTTGAGTGACTGAGTTATATTCTTTTAGTATTTTTTCAGATATCTACTGATCAGTGTCCAGCACTGATTAACTGATATCTTGGTGAGTACTGATTGCTTTGACATATTTTGGGCATCATTTGAAAGGTCTTCTCAAGGGCTTTCAGACATATTTTAGACCGTGGGAATCATGCAAGTATTCATGGAGTTATGGCCAAATGAAGTTTGTGACAATTTTTGTTCAGCAAAAAGAAAGAATGTGACCACCTGTTAGAAACATGGAAGGAAAACATCTTTTAAAAACAGCAGAAAGAAGGGACAGCTTTTCCTAGAGTTTGAAGACAACAAAGAATATGTCATCAAACCAACATATGCAAAAGGAAGGTCATGGCTTCCACATATTGGGGTCTCCAACTCTGTGGGTGCAAGATTCACTTGCATGATGCTTGGACATGCACCTATAGGAGAGTATTGACAAAAATTCTTTCCCAACATGCCTCTTCACTGCCCATGTGGAGAAGCAGACATCAAAATATGTGAACACATCTTCACACAGTGCAAGCACTATGACTCCTCACTCCATCCAAGGGATATATGCATTATCAGTTTCATTGTTGGAAATCTGATGTCATTCTGTTTTGACAACAGATGATGAAAGGTGAAGGTATCTGTAGAGGTACCATCATGTCACCTAAATGTGCTCTGAGTCTCTCTTTTATAATTCTTTTTCTTTTTTCTAGTTATATTTAAGTAGATACAGTGTGTCTGCCATGGCCTGCCTACACACTCCATGTAATAAATCATTGATTTAAAAAAAAAAAAAAAGAAAAGCTCATGCCATCTATTCTCAACAATAAAGGCCAACTCTATAACAGGACTTTGTTTTTGAAAATGTAATAGTCTTTCTATCAAACCTTGAGACCAAGCTTAAGACCACTCAAGTTTCTTGACTCACAGAAATACACATGCCAGGTGAAATATCTTGGAGCTTGAATTCATCCATGATAATGTCCAGTCAAAGAGGATTTGAGTAGCAAATTCTGTAGCTCAATGTCACGACAAGTGATGGATAATCACATGAGTCGGGGCTGAACACAACCATCATGTTCCCCCACTTGGATATCAAAACCCATTGCTGCTTGACCGCCGGTACTGTGTCTCGCACTCGTCCCTTCTGTTCGCTGCTGCTCACCAGGTCGACACCATATCTACGAAACGCGCGTTGCCAAACTCTTAATATGCATACTATGTCGCCTCCAAGGTATTCAGTTGATGACTCTCAACTTATTTCAGATCTCTTCTCACTTTCGAAAAAATCTCGAAAACTCGTATCATCGACTGTATACCCTGCACCTGGTGCACCTGACACGCTTGTGAGGAGCTGGAAAATGAATGAATACAAGTACTACCAGATACCATCGCCATTCCCAACTCTGGCAAGGGGAATTTTCACGATTGGGGTTGATGATCTGCAAGGTCCCGAGAACACAGGGGCAAAAACTGAAGGTGGCGGGAATTATAGGATTGTGGCGAGGGGCTATGACAAGTTTTTCAATATTGGAGAAGTTCCTTGGACGACTGTATAGTGTTTTCTTTGCTCTCTGCTGTTCTTCATGTGGCTTACACCACATGTTTTCACATAGTGGAAGGCTCTAGAAAAGCACACCACATCCCCTTACACGCTGTCCTTGAAATCTAATGGATGTATCATCTTCATCGCGGCATTGACACCTCAGAAATTGCTTATCACTTCGAAACACTCGCTAGGTCCCATACAAGGCGTTTCGTTGAGCCATGCACAGGCGGGTGAAGAGTGGCTCAGGAGGTATCTGGAGAAGATGGGGAAAACGGAGATGGATCTTGCAAAGAGGCTTTGGGATGAGAATTGGACCGCTATTGCTGAGGTATATGCAATTACAGCAATTTTTCAGAGAATCTCATTTGTATTTCCTCGTGCCTACTCATGCTCCAGTTATGTGATGACTCGTTTGAGGAGCATGTCCTCGCATATCCACCAGAACGTACAGGTCTCCATCTCCATGGTCTCAATGTCTCTACCAAGGCTTTTCAAACCATGTCACACGATATTGTAGATGCCTTCGCCGATGAATGGGGATTCATCAAAACTCGTACACATATCGTCAACTCCATCCCCGAAGTCAAAGCATTCACGGATCATATTGCGAATGTAGGTCAATGGGAAGGTGAACCTGTTGAAGGGTTCGTCGTCCGTACACACGTTTTCTCCCCTCCCACTTCCTGTCATGATACCAAATCTTCAGTAGAGGAAACAGAAAAATCGCCATACTCCCCTGGATCTTCGTTTTTCTTCAAGGTTAAATTTGATGAACCGTATATGATGTATCGAGACTGGAGAGAAGTGACGAAGATGTTGCTTACACAACACTCGAAAGGACAGCTACTTTCTCCTGCAACTTTACCGAAAGGAAAGATGAGAAGGTCGGAGACGAAGCAATATGTGAAATGGGTCATTCGTGAAATTCAGAGGGATAAAAGGATGTTTGACGGGTATACAAAAGGACACGGGATCGTCAGTACTAGAGAAAGGTTTTTGACGTGGTTTGCAGAACAAGGCATGAAACTTGGATCAGGGAAGGAGGGATTGGCTGAGGAGAGTGCTGAAGAAGGAAAGGTAAGTAGTGGAGAGCAAGGTGCAAAAGTGATCATCGTGCCTATTGCGATTCCTGGATGTGGTGAGACTCGGTTATGAGCTTCCGGATGTGCACCAATTACTGATCTTCATTTTTTGGTTGTGCTATGAGACAGGTAAAACTTCTGTCGCGCTCGCTCTTGCGAAACTGTTTGGATGGGGACACACCCAGAGCGATAACGTGAAAGCCAAGAGGGCTGCACCAGTATTTCTTTCCAATATCCAGAAACTACTACAGAAGCACGATGTAGTCATCGCCGACAAGTGCGTCCCCTATTTCCTCCTCTTCTCTATTCATTCATTCATACGATCATCATTATTCCAGGAACAACCACCTAAGACAACACCGCACCCAACTTCACGACCTTGCATCCAATTTTGAACCTCATGCATGCTTGATCGCTCTCAACTGGTCCTTCTCCCGGAACCAGCCCGCAATGGCCCATCAGATTTGCTCTGAGCGTATCATCTCCCGTGGCGCAAACCACCAGTCACTCATCCCATCTTTTGCCGATCCATCAGTCAAATCCGACCACGAAAGAGTTCTATGGAAGTTCCTTAACGACTATGAAGAACTAACTCCTTCTGAAGTCGACCATTCCATCGATCTTGAACTGACCAGGGATTCTAGATTAGAAGACATGGTTTCTGCTGCTGTCAATAGATTATTTGAAGTCAAAACTCTGGTTGGGTCAGGTGGTGTACTTGAAGGAGTAGAGAAACCAGACAGCGCGAAGATCAGAGAGGTTGTACAAGATATTTTCAAGAATTACAAAGCTAACGAGAACGTCGAGCGGAGCCAGACAAATGAAGAGAAGGGACAGAAACAGCAAAAGCAACCACAAAAACCTCCGAGATATTTCGGACTCATACCTGACATTTCTGCACGGAAATTGATTGACGAAGTTTTTAATGGACCAGGCGTGCAAGATCCTGAAAAAATAGCTGGAGCTGCATTTTTCCAAAAACTGGAGAGCGCGAAAAGAGTAACGGAAGAACCGCACATCACAATTGTCCATCAAAAAGCGCTTCCTGCAGAACAAGATGTATGGGATAAATCCGTCGCCGTAACCAAGTTCAGTCATGCAATTGTATTTGACTGTAAAATTGAAGCTGTGGTGTGGGATGATCGTGTGATGGTCCTGGCTGTTGAGGATATATGTTTTGGTCATTCGACAGCTCCAAAAAGCATGAAAAAGGGAGAAGAGGTTGCGAAAGAATTGTTAGAAGCATTCCCTAATGAAACGAAAAATAGGTTGCATATTACGGTTGCAACTGCTAGTGGGGAAATCAAGCCCGTGGAGGGGAAGAACTTGATGGAGAGATGGAGAGAGGGGGGAAAAGAGGGTATTGGACATGTTTCGGTCGATGACGTGGTAGTTAGGGCCAAGTTGAAGGGTTTATGGTCGTGATGAAGGAGACTTGGTATCTCTGAATTATCTTGACTAACTTTTTCATAATAGCAACAGAATCTAGCATCATACTCTCAATAATTATGCTTGTACAAGAATCTACATAGTTTGGGTTTCTAATAGTAACCAAAAGCTTGATCCTTCGTGAATGAATGGTAGAAACGAGGGCAAGATATTATAAGGCAAAAAGGTGACATGTCGTACTAAGTGCAATGAATGCTTGTGTCTCTCTCTCATAACGTCACCGACCCTATGATGCTGAACACAATACATCAACCCCACGAGACTGGGTGTCCAAGACCCGGGCTCAACCATCGAGAATCAAAATTGGAGATAAAAACTTCTCTGAAAGCCGACCTGGAAAGATAGGCTCGAGATCTTGAAGGTCAAAATTTCTGAAAGACTCCGATCTCTTTAGGTATCTGGAACAAATCCCAGGAGTGAACATTACAATAATGGCGTCGGTTCTATGTGATCTGAAAGTAAAGAAAGCTTGTTCGTGGGAGAACTCTGCCTGCCTGTACGTTCTTCTGCTTCTCGAACATAATCTAGAAGTTGAAAAACTTCAGTGGGCATCTTTAATGAGATAGTATTTGTGATTGCTAGGCCATCTTGTTGGAATATATATATCTCGACAACTGGGAGTCGAACAGTCGACTCATATGAAAGACCAAGGATAGAGGGTGAGGAGATTCAACAAGAGTAGGATAATTGTTGAATTAAGAAAAATGGCAAGGGATAAGATAAGATAATCACTATTGATTATTTTCAAGTAATAATCACGTACCAGCTCGGTGTTCCTCATGACTGAAGACAAGAGAAAACAAGAGGTTGTCATCCGACGAGCTACACGTGAGGACATTGCAAGTCAAATTCTCATGTTTGTGAAAAACACTCATGCATTGTTACGGGAATACAGGGAGATATACTTCAGCTCATTGTCAACCTAGTGTGTTGTAGAACTCAGAATACTCGTTGCTGCTGTCCATACATGATCTTATAGGCAGAATATGAGAAGGCTCGAGATTCGGTCAATGCGACTCCAGAACTTGTGAGTCTGGGCATGAACCGAGCTCTCTGGGAACTAATGACTGGGGCTAGCTACTAAAAAACCTCTTTGGAGATAAACCCTATGCTCACGCTCTACTCGCTTTCCTTCCGTCCGAATGTGATGGCAGTCACAAATCCCCGATCGGTCTTGCGCTCTATTTCTTCAATTATTCTACATGGACTGGTAAACCGGGTCTCTATGTTGGTCTGTAAGTTAAATCAAAGCTTTAATGCTGATAATCTAGCATCACAGCTGGAGGATTTATTCGTCAACTCTGAATACCGGAATTACGGGGTAGGCAAGGCACTGTTCCGCACATTGGGAGAAATAGCTCAAGAAGAGGTGATTCTATTGAAGTTTCCCAGTTTACTGAATTCTGAACGAAAAACCAGGACTGTGCGAGGTTAGATTGGGTAGTCTTGAAGGTATAGTGATACTTCTAAGGATAAGCTCTGGGTTGTGGAGTCTTACTTTACTTAGTGGAACCAGCCTTCTATTGATTTTTATGAAAAGAGACTCAAAGCGACTGCAATGACTCAATGGATGGGTATGAGATTAGATGAAGAAGGGATAGAGAATCTCAAGTTGCTTGATTAAATTGAAACAATATTATTAGATTGTTAGAGTTCTTAGAGATATCCCTGATTCTTCGAGCTCAAGTCTCCACCAGCCACACACGCAGCTAGTGAATGGGTCAAGGGCCGAGCCTCATCAACCTTGTCGCTTGAATTTGTGTTTCCTGGCCAATTAACAGAAACCAAACAGCTGTCGGTAAGCTGTCTTGCTCCCGGTACGCGGCCGGACTCTCGGCGTATTTCAAGTCCGCTGATGCCGAGCGCTTCCGCATTGTATGCATGTATTTGTGCTGAACCTTATTGCGCAGACTTGTCAACGATCGACTTGTACAGTAACAAAGCTTGCAGCCAGTCTCTCCTTCCACTTCAATTGAGGCAAAAAAACTGCTCCGTACTTAGATCACGTCATGGATCAAGAGAGGTTGGCTAATCTAAAGGCCCGGGGCTCTGCTAACCGAATTGGCATGTTCTTTTGCTCGTGTTTCTAGAATAACTCATTTATGTTTTTCGATCATTTCCAACTCCCTCGTCGCATGACTTTATCCGATACTTGGTTATTGCAATCGCGGAACAACATCATACTCGGTCATTCCGTTGGTGAAATCTACCCTCCGATGCCGCCTAAATTACGCGAACAGGAGGCAAAGGTACCGTCCGCCGAAAAATCGTGCGGAAACCCAAGCCATCTACTACTCAGGACGATAAGAAATTACAAGCTGCCTTGAAGAAATTAGGTGCTCAGCCTATAGCCGGTGTGGAGGAGGTTAATATGTTCCGTGAGGATGGAAACGTATTGCATTTCACAGCACCCAAGGGTAAGTCTTCTCCGTTGTGCCTTGATCAGCCAACTCCTACAGATCAGGTTCTATCCATGAATCTTTTCTTATGATCGCGATCGCCAATTACTGATTTCTACCTATAGTGCAAACAGTGATCTCGGGTAACACATTTGTTGTCCATGGCCAAGGCCAGGTCAAAGAGCTTACGGAACTCGTTCCTGGTATTCTCAACCAGCTTGGTCCTGATTCTCTTGCCTCGCTACGCAAATTGGCAGAATCGTACCAGGCTATCCAGACACAGCAAAAGCCCACTGGCGCTGATGACGATGACGATGACGTGCCCGATCTGGTGGAGAACTTTGAGGCGGACCAGGAAGGCGAGAAGGCAGTTGCACTTGATTAATTAAGCCATTCAACCTCGGCTTCATGTCTGGCTTTGAGGTGTTGGTTCGATGTTTCTAAAGAGATGTCGTATTCTTGCTATCAGTACGACATGTGAGTTTCGGGGTTCAGCCACATCAGTGAGCAGAGGTCACTAGTGTGGTCACTGGTGCATGAAAACAGTTAGAATGAATGTTGTGATCTTATTCTCTCTTTCCTCTTGTACTCTCTTCTTTGGCATGTACACACTTGTGATCTCTATTTCCTGTTGCTTTCATGACACTCAATTCCTGGAACCTAACCTGACTCATGCGATTTTTTCTGTGGCCAGACTGAGTAAAATGTTTTCCTGAACAAACCCTCTCACTGATCACATGTATTGCAAGGTTAACGAAATCGGAAGTGGCGATATCGTTCACCTGTCTTAAGTATATCTCTTGCTTCAGTCCCGTTCATGGAGTCCTTGTCCTCGCATATCGATTCCTGTGAATGACTGGCAGGTTGTCCTTGCTTCAAAAGGCATGATTGTGGCTCCCTTTTGGATATATAGGAGAACTGTCAAGAACTCACAAGAACTCGCCTATCATATCTTGAATCGAATACCCATTATGGTGTTCTTCAGTTCTTCAGGTCAGCAGATCAGCCGCCCCACTCGAATGTCCCTGTATTCAGGAGGTAGGGTTATGGATAATTGCTGAGTCCCCTGGTACGATTACTCTGGTGGACTCGCGGAATCCAGGAATCTAGGATGACATCTTGGTCGTAAATCTGCCCGTCGCGAAGAGCCTCGGTGTCCGACAATTGAATGAAGGGAGGAATGACCTCAGTCATAACCGGCTATCCCTTTATAAACGGGTCTATCCTGACGTTGGCAGTCGTAGACCACTCCCGTCATGGCTATCCCTCTGGATCAAGCTGAACTCCTAGCACTTTTCCTTGAGAATATCACTTATGGTCTGTCCTATTACCCCTCAAAATAAACTTTACGATACCATGCATCGCTCCTAGGAGTCTTTCTGTCTTTCTTCATCCTTCTTATGGTAATATCCCTTGGTGAAAAGGATATCCATTTCTCCAACCAGCGATTTATCCTCCCCGTGGCGACCTTGATGTTGCTCCTAGCTACTACCGTGAGTGCCGCGGGACATTCATAGTTTGTCTACCAATTCAGTTCGTGACTTGAAATAGCATCTTACCATTGATTTCGTCCGTGCTCTGGAGGGATTTGTTACAGGAGATCCGGAAGATTCCCCTCACCCTGTAGCGTATTATCAAGTTATTTCCCAGCCTCTCCACGTCACGAAGACACCGGTGTATGCCCTCCAAACTATTCTTGGGGACGCTGTGCTTGTGAGATATATCCACACGAATATCGAATCAGTGCTTCGCTCATATATTCAATTTGGGTTAGGTCTGGAGGTGCTATATCATCTATAATAAGAGGTTGTACATCCTTATCCCTGCTACAATCATTCTGGGCGCCAATTTGGGTGAGATCATCTAAGGTTTCTTTTTACCCATCTTGATCTTTTATCTTCCTCCCTACCTTATAGCCATAGGTATAGTTGTTTCTTGGTCAATATCTGTGGCAGATCCTGGAAAGAATATCTTTGAGACCGCATCTCCCTGGATTGCTGCGTTCTTCATTATAACTATGAGTTTGAATGTTTTCTGCACTGGTGTGTCGACTCGCCAAACTCATCCCAGATACCTTGGTCCTGACAGAGTTTCTCTCAAGGTGCCATTGTTACTAAGATTTGGCATGCTCGCCGACGTGCCTCTACAACCTCTCACAGTTTGTCTTCTGTCGTAGCGGTTGTTATTGAGAGTGGTGCCATTTATACAACTAGTATACTTGGTCTCCTCATTGCCTATCTATCCAACTCAAATGGCCAGTACACGGCTTTGGATTTGGTAACCCCCCTAGTTGTGAGTATCGGTTGTCTTGTTGGGAACCATAGTCATGCGAGACCTAGGGCGTTACATATTGCCTCATCGTACTTCAAGTCTACTTTCAACTCAGGATATCCAAAAATCTGAAAGCATGCGTAGCAATGCCTCAGACATGGAAAAGAAATTCTCCAGACAAGGAAATGCTCAGATCAGAATATAAGTCATGTTCCCCCTCAGGTTGTGTCACTGTTCGCGTCACCGAAGATGCAGAGACTAGCCTTGATAAAGAAATCAAATAAAGACATGGTATGGGGTCTGGCATCTCCGATCTACAAAAGGGATTTCTTTCACCAGAGATAACGGCAGGGGGGACAATCTGACTCCTGCTACTTCTCAACTGTTAATCACTATAAGATCCCGAAAATACTACTACTCAAGATCATAACTGTGAAATAGATGGAGTTTTTCTAGCTCAAATAGAAAGAATCAAGTGATAGCCCTTGCCGCATTCAAAAGAATCGAGTGTCGAATCGGCAATATATTTGAAATTAGAATTTTTGGCAAACCCATCCCATTTTGCTACATAGGACTGCATAAGAGAAGCAGGAAACAAGGAACCCGTTGGAAATTTTCATTAGGCTATGTATCATGGCATCGTCCATGGAGCGATTTATCTTATCACTGATTATGTTTCTAGAAGACCATTCTTATGGATTATATAACTGATATAGTCACCTCACAGATGTATACAATGGTAAGGTTAGGGAGGAAGTAGACGACACGGTTTTAAGTCCTACAACCCGCATGATATTGGAATCACAATGTAAAGGACGGATTCTAGATGTAATCACCAAATCCAAGGATAACCACTATTCAATACCTGGGCAATGCCACGCTATGACGACTGCGGAACACCGGCACCAACTTTCGCCATTTTCTTTTCATGTCCCCGTTTTCTATTGTGATTGGCTCGGCTCGCCTTATGTTTATCCTTGAATGACCGTTCTCGTGTAGCATTGGGGTCGCTGCCTGATCCCTGAGTATTTCCTGTTGGCCCCAAACCACTACCTGTTCCGACCCTTCCACGCCCACTTCCACGTCCGCGTCCACGTCCATGCCCGCGCCCTCTCCCACCACTGCTATTGTCATCGTGATGCGGAGAACCTGGGATAGGTAATAGTGGCTGGTTTCTACTAAACTCGTGTTTTTGCCTGATCTTTTCTTGCATTTTCGGCTAGGACAAAACACATGGGTCATCTGGTGGACGTGTAGAATCTATCGGCTAGCTTACATTACGATCTAGCATCACCTTCCATCCTTCTATTTGTTCATCGACCCAACCTTGAAAAATGATTTTCAGATGGATTTGATGGCGGGAAGGGTTTGAGAGCTCACCTGTATCCTTCCTTAATTGCATTCGACTCTCACTCCTCCTGGTCGCGGCATCTCGATCGAACAGCTTAATATCCCTCAACCATGCTAATTCGAGTATAGTTTCTGGCGTCGGCTGACTTTCGTCTTCATCATCAAGCTCCTCTGAATCACTCTCATCATTTTCTCCGCCATCACCGATGACCTTGATCTTGTGTGCCCCGGGCTCCTCTAATTCATCTTCAGGACTGAAAACCACACGTTCATTGGGTTGATCGGGCGAAACTCCATCTTCATCTTCCTGTTCAAGGATGGCCTCGGCACGACGAAGGATATCAGCCTTCATCTGATTGACAAAGGACCGGTCTTCCAGAAAATTATTGCTTCAGAGAAAGCGTGATCAATGTCAAGAAGAAATTGACGGACAAGACATACTCTATGCTCTTTTTTCCACTCCTGACCTGGGAAAGGTCCATATCCTGACCATCGAAAACATTCAACCTCTGTGAAAGGGTGTAGTTTCCGGTACTTCTATAGAACTGTGGTGGCTGATCATCCTGTTTGATTTCAGAAAGGAGGAGTTCCTCGCTAGGGGCATTTCCCTCTAAAAGCGCGCCGAGAACTCGCTCCAGGTCGCCCTTGAATTCATCACTTTCTAACAACAGTCGAACATAATTGGTACTGACGTCAGGTAGAACGTCAAGCACCTGAGAGACCTTCCGATCCAGCTCTAGGTCTTCTACTGGCTCGAGCACTTTCTCTTTCCCCTTTTTGGAGCTAGAGGGATCATTGTGAGAGAAATTTCTAGGAACGGAAGTATCGGCAGCTTTGACTCGGGGACCACGCTTGTCAATTCTCTGTTGTATGCCATGGGAACGTAGGACTATCTTGAGGGCACCAGGATCCTTTCTTTCGGACCCACCAGAGTCAAGGTTGTCCAAAGCGGCTTCTATAATATCGAGCCGAGCGTCCTTTTCTTCAGCATGCTTAAGTGCAGATGTAAGCATATGAGAGAGAGAATAAGACTGATGATAATCGGAAAGAAGGGGTTGATTGAGAAATGGTGTGAGGGGAGCAGTGCTTCTTGAGGAAGAGCTGGATTGTTCGAGGAGTGCAAAGACTGTGTCAAAAGTCCTCTCCGCTTCGATACCCAGCAAGCGCCCCTCAGCAGATGTAATATCATCTACCATTCTACTGAAGACAATATGGAATGCATCGATGAGAGCAATCTTCGTGTCCACCCAAATCCTCTCCCACTCATCCATCCCAGTTTCCGATGGCCTTTCGATAGCATTTTGTAAAACATTAATGCCACCATAAGAGGTTGCGATGAAGGGTAAAGAATTTTGATATGCGTGAGCAAGACCAAGTAAAAATGGCTTGCTGTGAGCAAAAAGACGAATGAAGGAGTCTGGGGATACACGAAGGAAGGAAACAATGCAATGGGCTGCTCTTCGAAGACCATATAATCCTTGGTTTTGGTTTGACGATGGCGGAGACAACAAGAGCGCTAATGTAGGAACGAGGTCGTTCTCTATGGCTTCATGTATGTGTCTCCCACTCTCTGCAGCAGCTTTCAAAACCGCTTTTAACTTGAGTTTGCATTCTTTAGATGTCGAATAACCGATCGCAAGATCCAGTAGTATCTGTAAGTCCAGGTTTGGAACTATCCTCTCAGCAAGCAGTATCGTGTATTTTCGAATAAGCTGTTCGTCTGATGATAAACGTGTATCATCCTGCGGTCCCCAGATGAGAGTCTGGAGCACCTGGGAGCTAGCATCCCGAACGTAACTTCGGACATAGACACGCAAAGTCTCTGATTTCTGTTTTTCTGGAGGTAGTGCAATTATCTGTGAAAGTGCAGAGGCAATTATCCTGTTGAGAGATGCGAGCTGTGAAGCAGGCAGTTGTCGTCTGGCATGAACTGAAGGATATGGCGGCAATCGTGCGATGATCATGAAACTCACTAGCTAGTTCTAAAAATGTCAATTCATTGGACTGATTAAGTCTTAATCAGTATGTGAGTGATTGTTTGGCACGTGGTCGAGCCTGGTTTCTGCCGTCGCAAAACTATCAGGACGTCCTGACCAAAGTCTTCAAAACACACACAGTTTTCATTTCTATAATGTCCCAGAATCAAAATTTCCCTCAATATCCGTATACACAGCCTCAGAATATATACCAACAACTTGGAAAGCCTCAACCCCAGCCCCATTTACAATCAGCATACCAGCTTCAACCACAGAACCAACAAGTTGTACATGTACCTCAGCAACATCAACAGTTTCAAGACTCATATATGCATCATTCACAGAACCAGACACAACCTGCTCCGTCTGCTCGTGGTTTCCAACCACCAAATACCCCATTTTCCAATGCATCTGGACTCGTGTCGCAGCAACAACCTTCACAACCGCAGCAATATCATTATTCTCAATCTTCATCGGCTTCAACACCTGTGTCTCAAGCTTCGGGAATGTATCAGCCTTCATCTTCACGTCTTCCTACTTCATCTTTTGCCAATCTTGCCCCTGGTCAACCATTACCAAACATCCTGACGAGGCAGCTTGGATCAAGTCAACAAATCATCGGCCCGGAAAATCCATCTTCAGGACAGTTGGTCCCTGCCTCACAGTCCTTGATGTTAAGAGGACAAAGTCCAGCCAGTTCACCAGGGCCTCCGATCTCGCCATCTGCCATATTTGCTCAACAGGCGAACCAGCAGCGACTGTCCCAACTACCATCGCAACAACAACAGGAACTACAAAATCACCAGCAGTTTTCATCCCTGTCACTAGCACTCACAGACAGGAACTCGGTTGTCGTTGCAAAGCAGAGGCAGTCTATCCCTCCTCCACACATACAACTACAGCCTCAGTCCCAAGTTCAGCATCAGGCTCCATCTACAAATCAGAATCGATCACCAGCCCTTCCGCCACAGCAGCCAGTTCATGATCTTCAGATCCGGCAACAATCACAATCGCAGACTGGACAAGTCGGTCAAACAAGATCAATGGTCGCACGTCGACCGTTACCCACCCCTGGTGCCCCTCGTACATCCCTCTCTGTCAATACTAATAACTCAGCATCTGCAGCATCTGCATCCCCTTCAAACGCCTTTCCAACCCGAGACACCATATCATCAAAAATGGCGACCCAACTCAATTCGCCTACCAAGTTCACGCCGACTTCACCGACAAAAGCACCTTCATCACCAGATCAAACGAATCGCCCATTGCCCGCCCCCGGTAGCCGCGGTAGCCGAATCAGTGGTGTTGAAGCAGGAAGTGGAGGAATAGGCCCTGGTAGAGAAGGATTCGCCGGCATTGGTGCTAATTCAGGTAGTTCACGCATCATGGGTTTACCTATCGATCCAAGTGTGTCTTCACTTGTGGCCGGAATTCAACCTCACAAGTTGACTATACTTTCTCTTCCTGACGAAAGTAGCCAAGAAAAGGAGGACTCCTCAATCAGCAAATCTTTCAAAACAGCATTGCCGAATCCACCTTTATTGAGTCAAACAGGACCATCGTTTTCATCAGAAGGTCCGAGTTCGGTGAGTAAGAAGCAGGTTGCAAGTCCTCAATTTCAATCCAGCTCTCTCGGTGCTACATCCGGGCCAAGCAGTCCTACAAAGGAGTTATCATCTTTGGCTGTGTCTTCAGGACAAAAACCACCACCAACCGCCTTCGCAGCACCAGTTCAACCACCATCACATCATTCCCAAAAATCCGATGGGGTTCCAACGAAGAAATCCACACCTGTCTGGAAACGCACAATTCCTGAGTATCCACAACCGGCATTCGGCTATGCAACTGGAATGGTCAAGGATCCATGGACAAAACCTGCCTCTTCAACTTCCCAAAAGCAGGTGTGTCACCTTGCTAATGCTTTCCCCATTTCGACTGTTTATCGTTCTCCCTGGCTCCTGTGCAGAACGTAATTCAAGCTAAACCTACAGTAAATTCATCACTGACACAGGCAGTTATAAAGCCTGTTCAAGCTGATCTAGATCGGCAAAGGGCTTTTGTTGAAAGACAACATATAGAGAGACAGCTGAATGCAACTATGGCCCAGGCATATGCTCAAAACAAAAGGCACCCGCAGATCACCAGCATGGTGCGTGTCTCCCGGGGAAGATCTACTGATCAGAGGTTTGATGTCTATCAGCCTGTTTCAGGCGCTTCAGACTCTGCATATACAATGTTGTCAAAGTCAAATCCGGACCTGCATCAAATGTCTGATCAACATGTACGTTCTGCAGCGTACGATTACAGAGATGATGATGATGATGAAGAAGAAGAAGAAAGTGACAGCAAGGACGATGACGGCGAGGAAACAGAAGAAACAGAAGAGGAGAGGGAGGTTCGTCCAAGAAAACAAGGGAAGAAAGCCTCCGAGGTGTCCATTCATAAGAAAAAGAAAAAGAAGAAAGGTGTAAATGAAAATAAAGCCAAAGGAAAAGAGAAGGAGAAGAAGGTCGCAAAAAAAATCAAGTTAGCTCCTCGGTCAGCCTCTATGCCTCCCAAGAAACGTGCTGCTCGCCAAGAAATTTCATCAACCTCTGAAGACGACGCAGATTCTACAGAGCCCACTCCGGAAGAAACTGAGGTAGAAGAAGACCTTCGACGTACGAGCAAGCACAAAAAATCGTTGTCCGTGTCTTCATCACGATTCAAAGCAAAGGTGGAAAGGGAGAGAGAGGCATTAAGGGAAAAAAGGCCTCGTTTTTATGACGATTATCTTCCCGGAGGATATCACGACGATGAGGATACGCCAAGGAAGTCAATCCAACTGTCAAACACGAGGAGACAGTGGCCTCCCAGACACTCATATCGCCAACGGGGTGCAATTGCTGAATTGAAACAGAGATCACCTTCACCTTCACCCCCACCTCATACCCGAGCTTCAAGGAGGATTTCTCCTCCTAGAGTGAACCTACTGAAAGATGCTCAGCGAAGGACAATCAGATTACGAGGAGATGATGAGGATGAGTTTGATGATAGGGGTAGAGAAAGACAGCAAGAGATGGACAGACGGAAACACAATGCTCGCTACCGTTCACAAGAACGTTTCTACGACGAAGAATATGCAGAAAATGAGAAAAGACATCCCATACACTACCCCTCATTTCTCTATCACAAAGATGGAGGGGGTACTTATTACGGCTCGCAAGACTATAGACATCAAGAGGAGAGGGAGGTTCATTATAGTCTTCCACGTGCCAAAGGTGGACAGAATGCTGCAATCAACATGAGTGGGCCTCCTCAGCCTCCGACGATGACCCTGGCCCGACGCCGAGATACTGTACAATTACAGGAGAATACATTATCAGAGGGAGGCAGTGGTGAACGAGAACACAGCAACAAAATGTTCAATCTTGGTCGACAAGAGGTATCCACTCGTTATCCAGTACGGGATGAGGCACATACGACCAGTTATCGTAGTCGACCTGCCTCTCCTGAGCGTAACTTTTCCCGCCATCAAATGCAGCCATCTATTCCGGTGATGTCTTCGTATTCCAGTCAACCGTCATCGCCCATGAAACAACCGTCTGGCAATCGTGACAATGAAAAGCTAGTCATGAAGTTTTCTACCATGGATGTAAAAGATAGAGGAAAAAATACGTCAAAGGAAGGAGAATGGCCTGCTGATCTGCCAAGGCTGCCTAGGACACCTGGAGAGGCCCCAAATGGTGCTGGGGATTATTTCAGTGGACCCCACCATCAAGATGGTTATTTTGATAAGTCGGGTGCATCGACAGAACATGCTAGGATCAGTGGACGTACATCTGGAGGAAATGAATATGACTCGAGTTATGGTAGGTCCTTGCGGTCTGGGCGACATGATTATCGTAGTCGCCACCATTACGACAATCTGAATATGAACCTCGATGATCCTCCACCGCGATCAGTATCTCCTGCCTTATCTCAAGAGTCGACCTCCTGTCATTACTCTGAGCAGCCTCAACAACCTCAGTCATCAACCAACCATGGAACATCAAATAAAACATATGCACCTGTACCCACTAATCGTTCTATGCAACGGAGAGAACCATCTCAGCAGCCATTGCCCACGGTGAGGTCACGTCCACAGAGTCAGATGTATAATTTGCAGATGACTACTCCTCCAACTGCACCCGAGCCTCCTCGACCACAGTCAATCAACCCTTACGTGCGCGAACAGATGAACAGGACGAAAATTAACAATGGTACACCAAAGGTACAAACCATCGATATTGAGAGTCCTGCACCCGTTGGTGGAAGGGAGAAGCGTGCCGATCTGGGTAAGATGATGAGTGACCCTGAAGATGAAGATTTTAGAACGCCGATCGACGGTAATGACGGATTTACTAATCAGAGAGGCGATAGTTTATCCCAAGGACTTAAGATCGAGATCAACTCTCCAACTTACCAAGTGAATGAACAAAATGGAAGACAAGTTCATTCCCCAGAGGTCGACTCACCGAGAGAGTCGTCTATGACACAGATCAACTCGTCAAGGGGTCCCACAATACAAATTGACTCTCCCCCGGGAGTGCCCTCGATCCAATTTGACTCTTCTCGAGGACCCGTGATTCAAGTTGATACTCCTCAAGTCTCTCATATCAATGACGAAAATTCACCTTGTCAAAATGTGACTGGTACACCGAATGTTCAGGTTTTCGAAGTCCCTGGCATTAGTGTTTCTAGATCCACATCTGATGACAAACATACTGATCAGAGGCCTACGTTTTCACATCCACATCAACAACTGGCTCGCCCAAGACCCACTGGCACACGTGGAAGTTTGATATGTGGCGGCTGTGACGGACCGATTATCGGTCGTATCGTCAGTGCCATGGGTTCACGATGGCACCCGCAATGTTTCAAATGTACGGTTTGTGGCCAGTTGCTTGAGCATGTGAGTTCGTATGAGCATGATGGGAAGCCGTACTGTCACCTGGATTATCATGAGGTTTGAACCTTTTTGCACTTGATATATATTATCTTTTGGTTTTGACGATGTTCCGGTTCTCCAGAACTTTGCGCCTCGTTGTTTTTCATGCAAAACAGCTATCATTGAAGAACGATTCATCAGCCTTGATGACCCAGCGTTAGGAAAGAGGGCGTATCATGAACAGCATTTCTTCTGTGCTGAATGTGGTGATCCTTTTCTGGCACCATCTATGAACAACTCGTCGCGAAGTGGTGAACTTAGCGTTCAGGGAGATGGCGAGTTCGAATCGGATGACGTTGGGTTTACCGTGTATAAGGGACATCCTTACTGTGAAGCTTGTCATGTTCGGCTGAGGCTTCCCAAATGCAAAAGGTGTAAGAAGAGTATCAGGGATCATGAGCAAGCCGTTGAAGCTCTCGGTGGAAAATGGTGTTGGGGATGTTTTGTCTGTGCCGTAAGTCATTTTTACTACTCTCCCTCGGTATTCTATATCCCTTATGTGATTCGGAAAGAGCTGCGAGAAGCCGTTTGAAAACCCCTCGTTCTTTCAACGAGGTGACAAGCCATTCTGCGAGAGATGTTTTGACATCATGCTCAGGAATGAGGTTTGAACATCTGTGATTAACATCCCATGTGATATTAGAAGATATTGAACGAGATTCGAGTGTTGTCATTTCAAAACCTTCTGCTGTCCGTAATATTTATACAATTACACTGGTTTTTTGAGAGATGCCTTCTTACTCTCGGATACCCCCGTGAGCGCGACAACCTAGATAGTCAACCAGGTATTCCCGATGCCTTTGTAGAAAAATACAAAGAGCCTCTAATCCTCCAAAAAGAAGTAGTTACCAGCAGCTGCAAAGAATGATGATTCAAAAAAATGTTACATGACACCATTGTTATGAACACCCACTTTTCTGCTCACGGTCCTTGATGCTATTTAGTTTGTTAACACGCGGTCTGAAGTTTGTCGGGTCACGACGGAATGTGATCTCTAGTGAAGCAAGGAATTTGTTCATGCCGGTCAAAAGAGACTGTGGTCTATCAAAAGCCCAGTCAACAATAGTCTTTGTTAGAATACTGGAATTTACGGTGTAGCGGTGGCGGCTACGGCCGGAGCTCCTTCGAATACAATTACACGATCTGCGAGGTACGTAGCCATGATGAAATCGTGCTCAATGACAAAAGCCGTCTTCTTGGCATGGAGAATGAATCTATGGGTTGGGGGAAGAATGTTGAGTAAGTCTTGAACTGGACAGCATCAACGTGGGGACACACCTTTTGATAACTTTGCTAGCAATGATACGCTGTTCCGAGTCCAAGAAACTGTGGGCATGCAATTAACGAATTATTAATTATAGATTGTTTGGGTGTTAAGATTGAGACCAACCTAGAAGGCTCGTCCAAAAGATAGATAGAGACAGGTTTGCCTGATATCGGAAAATTAGTACTTCTGACAGGCCGAATATCCATCGATAATGGTAACATGGGTCGCAAATTTTTTAAATGTTAACAACAAAAATTATCTGACGTACCGAGAGCAAGTACAATAGCGACACGTTGCAATTCTCCTCCGGATAGTGTCTTGACTTCTTGATCTATGATGTTATCAAGATTCATAGGTTTCAGAACGTCGGTTTGAAATTGTGGGTGCATGAAGGCAGCTTTAATTTGTTTAAGGAGAAGCATGCGAACGGTCCCAGGGAACTTGGGCGAAATGGTCTGGGGCTTGAGTGAGACAGACAGTGTTTGTTTGTCGGTTTCGACATCGGGTGTATCGCCAGCGAGCAGCCGTACAAAAGTCGTCTTGCCAGTTCCATTTTCACCGAGCATGACGATGATCTCAGAGTCAGTGAAACTTCCCTCCTGAACCGTAAGCTTAAAGTTCCCAAGGGTTTTGGTCATGGCGGGGTAAGAATAATGACGCGTCTTATCAGCAATGATTTCTTCAGCAGTCTCAACCATCTTGAACGATAGCGATTCTTCACGGAAACGCAAGTTTTCGGTGGGGATGAATCCATCGAGGAAAATATTGATGCCTTCCCGAACAGAGTAAGGCATCGTGACGACACCATACATCGAGGGTTTCCCATATAGACAGCAGATGAAATCTGAAAGGTAGTCGAGGACAGACAAATCGTGCTCGACAGCAACAATGTAACAGTCTGGGTGGAGGAGAGACCGGATAACTTCAGCGGCCTTGAGCCGCTGTTTGACATCAAGATAACTTGAAGGTTCATCGAACATGTACCTGAACAAGAGAGATAAGATTTGCTGTCAAAAACATATGGGGAACTCACACATCAGCCTGCTGTACACAGGTCATTGCGATAGCAAATCGTTGCAACTCTCCACCCGATAATTGGGAGACATCTCGATCGAGGAGCTTAGTCAACTCCAGTTCGTCGCATAGCTTCTCTTTATTGTCAAGTTCAAGCTTGGAGTCGAGCATTTGGCTGACAGTCTGACTTCCCTTGATGGCTCTGGGTATGTGATCGACATATTGAGGTTTGATGAGAGCCTTCAGATTGTCTTCAAGTACCTTCGTGAAGTAGTTTTGGAGCTCAGATCCCCTAAAATACTTTAGTATCTCTTCCCAGTCAGGTGGATCCTATGGAATACTTTTCATCCAAATCAAGATCGCAATTGTAGAATACAGTGCGCACGTCATATCGTCCCAGATTAGGCTTTAACTTTCCAGCTAAGATCTTCAAAGCTGTGCTTTTTCCAATACCGTTGGTTCCAACCAGCCCTAGAACCTGGCCAGGACGTGGGGTGGGCAAACGATGCAGTTTGAACGAGTTGGCAGTGTACCGATGAGTAACTTCGGATTCCAAATTTGTAGGCAGGTTAATGATCGCGATAGCCTCAAAGGGGCATCTGTTTAAAGTTCAGTGAAAGACAACTCGGGATCCACACACTGGACTACTTTTTGACACAGATACCACAGCCAATACACAAGAACTCAGAAATGAATGAGATCTTGTCCGTCGGTTTGACTTCGATACATAATTTTCCTGCGACAGAATTAACCCATGAATTTTTCCGATAATGGATACGTTGCTTACCCATCTTTACGACGGGACATGACTAGGAAACTTTCAGTGTTTGATCATATCTCAGTAGACGGTGGAAGACCTTTTTGCATTCTTGAGCACATCTCTTCGGTTTACACCGATTCGCATCTACAATAGCAATACGAGTTATTTTGTCAACCATGACCGCGTATTGGAGAGGACGATAATAATAATAATTGTCAAATTTTTGAATTGCCATATCCGGCAGCTAGTGTAAGAGTGTAAGACGTTGCATGTTATTGGTCGTCATCACCACTGGCTCTAAAGTGAGGCAGCATTTACAGTCCAGTATTTAGATGTGGCCTATTGTGTACAGAACAGAATACAACAGTGGCGTTGCCTACAGGTACAGATAAATTGGTAGGTGTTCGGAGTTTTATAGTAGACGTCTATGTAACGATCGGCTGGATGGCAATGTCACGTCAAGGTACTACTGCCGACGACTCGCAAAGTCTCTCCACCAATGGCCAAGAAATCCTCCTCCAATTCTACTCAAAAATCGTCTTTAGACAACAAGAAGACAGCTGGTAAGATGAATAAAACCTCCAAATCATCTGACAATGCCAAAGAATCCGGCTCAACCTCCAAGGTCCATACATCACATCCATTCTTTCAAAACAATCAGGTCTCTGATGTGTTGCTTCATAATAACAGGGAGGACTCAAACCTGCCACTGCCATCAACGTTCGACATATTCTTTGTGAGAAACAATCCAAAGCTTTAGAAGCCTTGGAAAAGATCAAGGTTTCGCTTTTCTTTACTTCCAACGCAAATAACATGTTCAACACCTTCCCCTGCTACCTGACACCCTGCAGGAAGGCCAGTCTTTCAACAAAGTAGCTCAGGAATACTCTGAAGACAAAGCTAAAGGTGCGTTGTTCTTTCAAAAGGGATGTCGTTTAGGTTGATCCCTTCTTATAGCCGGAGGAAGCCTTGGGTGGATGACTCGTGGAAGCATGATCGGGGCTTTCCAAGATGCTGCGTTCCAGCTCACACCATCTACTGTTGATAAACCCACCACCACTCTCGTAAAAACAAATTTTGGATACCACATCATCATGGTAGAAGGCCGCCGGTAGGACGTGTGACTACCCTCTACATAGACAATCTTCACCGGACACCTAACGGCAGATTTTGACAGCTAAAATTATGAGAAATACGACTAAGTAAAACAGTGACCGTGGAGAAATACAATTTTCGTCATACAAAAAATAAGATAACTTAGGCCAGTCTAAAATCATGTCAAGGACCATGTCTATGTGGCATTAGGAATTACTTGCTACAGTAGAGTATATCTTTTTTCTCTGGTTTCGTCTTTACATAAGAGTGCCCATCTTGATTGGCGACGAGCCGATCCTTGATGGGGCAGTTGATCAGGCGGCAACAAAAAACTTGGACTGGGGCGGGATGATGGCAAGTTTTCAATATACAAACCGTCGGTTGTCATGGCAGCGCAGTGAGGACAAGTGGTAGTACACCATACAAAGGTCCAATCATATCTACTCGGTAGATGCATGAGGTATCTCGGCGGATAGCAATTGCACGGGTCAGGATACATTGAGCTCATGGGAGGTTCGTAGGAGCATGGAAGAGAGTGATACATATGGTGGCAGGACGACAAATTGATGGTCGTAGTAGAGTGAACACCCGTACATGTAGATTGAGATGGCTTTTGAGCAAGAGCGAGTAACTTGCCATTACCGCAGTCAGAGCTGACAAGGTGTCGTGAGGTAGTAACATGAGAACGAGGCTGAAGAAGTTCAATAGATTAGACTCATAGACGATCAAGCGGTCAACCGTCCCAAACCTGTGGCGGCAAGTATCGCATCATTATACTCAGAGATTGTTCTGTCGATGAGGCATTGGGAACATTGACCAGGAATATGAGGAGGAGATAAGAGCGATGTTTCATCGTCATCAGGATGGGATAACGATGGATTGCGATGGCCACCGACTTTTGTCCTGTGCGAAAGTCTCGGAAGAGACTCTGGTTCCTGTCGATAGTGATATTGAAGCCCGTGCCGACGACTTGATCTCAGATTCAGTACTAGGGGAATCATCTGCTACAATTGCTGTAGATTTGATTCTGCGCACGCGCTTCCGTCGTTTCGCAGGGCGGGATTCCAGTTCCTTGTCAGCGGCAGCATGATGAGTAACATAAGGACAGTCAAGAGAAAAACTACTCACTACTGTGTCGTCTATCGCTCCGTAATTCAAAGACAGAGCCCCACCAATGGGTACAATCGATGAAATAGCAACAACGCGCTTGCGGCGACCTTTGATCTCGGGCTCTGGAGCATCAGTCGACAATTTGTCCTGAGTATGTGCTGCATTCCGTTTGTTCGATGCTCGTGCAGATACTTTCCGTTCACTATCTGGTTCAGCCTCGGTGCTCGCCTTTTCTTCCTCTTCTAGTGCTTTCTCTTCCTTCTCTTTAATGTTCTCCTCTTTTCCTTTTATCTTTTCCTTCTCCCTCTCCTCTTTGTTTTCTTGTTCTTGTTCTTTTTCTATTTCTCTCCCCCTCTCCTCTTTCTCTTTCATCCTCTCCCTTTCCTTATCATCCTTCCCCTTCCCCTTCCCCTTCTCCTTCTCCTTCTCTCTCCCCTTCCGTCTACGTCTCCCCGAAACTAGAGACGGAGTTGATATCGAGTTAGATCCTACATCTCTATATACCTCCTCATCATGCTTCTGAATATCTGTGAGCAATGCATTACCCTTCCGTTTACCGGCACCGCGTCTTCTTCTCTTGGAGCCAAACTTCGAAACTACCTTGCGAAAATCTATGAACCCTTTTTTATGGAGATAATAATAGTCCACGCATTGCGATGACGTCTTATTTGGAAGACAATTTGCGATGATACCAAACTGCTTTGGATATGCAGCATATTTGTCAAGAAAGATCTTCTTCTCCTCTTCTGTCCAGTCATGAATACCTGTCTCGGGTGCGTAATATTCTGTTGGATTCTCTACACGATGACAAGTATCATCGAATAGGTAGTCAACTTTACCATTCTTGACGGAAATCATATCAGGAATGGTAGCGAGATTATGTTGAGAAAGATAATGTGGATCAGAGAGGTCACTATTCTCCAAACTGGCAAGAATCTGCTCCATTTCGAGATCCGAACGAACGGTATCACCCAAGTTGGCAGTTCTTCGCGTCGTCCTACCAATTGGCAAGGTTTCCCCTTTCAAGATGCTTGGTTTCGTCTGTTCGTTCAATTTATGACAGTGGCTCTTCCACTTCTCCTGAGTATTAACGTAATCTTCTCTCAAATGCCGGATTTTGTCATCGACGAGCATTCGACGCTGCGAGACGAAATTAACCAGAGAAGGTCGTAGTAATCCAAAGCTTCGGATTAGACTTGCAAATCGTGGACCTTTCATAACATCACGGATCAACCTCTCTGCAGTCAGTGCTGGCCCCTCAGAGATTCCGTTTCCACGTAGACAAGACAAAGACAAATTCGCAAGGAGAACAGGATTTATACGCTCTTCACGTGTTTGATGGTCATAGAGAAACCGCGTTCTGACGACTAGTTGTAAAGGGTCTCTCAAGCTCGAGGGACCTTGCACTAAAATCTCTTTGGAAGAAAAAGAAGGGGCTGATATGGGTGATAGCGTTGGCAGAACGCTCTTGCTGATTGCGCGTCGAATAGGGTCAATACTCGGGATCAATAGTTGTACCTCAGGAGTGGATTCAAAGAGACGAGTCGTGTTCACAGGTCGGGACTTCACCATCTCCACATGTGTTGTATCTGGAGAAATTTCGTGACCAGATGTCCCAGAAACAAATAAAGGAGTCTCTATCACCGCAGATCCCGTAAGCTCACGTTTCCTGTCAAGTTGCTGATCATTCAGAGAATGTACTCGTGCTATGGAAGGTGAGAAGTCACAACAAGGAAAGGAGAGAGAAGGGGGGAAAGAGATCATCAAGGATGCCATTTCACCATCTCGTTCTTGAGTAGGTTCTGATAGAGTATCAGCTGCACCATTTTTGATGCCAGTAGATAGTAGTTCTCGTGGAGAAACTTTCGGATCCAGGGAAGAAGAGCGGGGAGAAATATAATTGCTGACAACTTGTGAAGGAGTAATTTGTCGATCTGGAAGAAAATTGATTTCGAGCTGACCGATTGGTAGCTCGAGGGGTGCTTGAGGCTGAGTTTTCTCACGCACAAGATTAGATGGTGAATGATCTGTGGGAACTAATTACACAATAGCAATAATTCAATTAACGAACTTACTTTGTAGAGAAATCTCGTCCGCTTCCATAGTGTCATTCGTAATCGTTTGAGGTCGGAAAGGTGGTACGATGTCATTCTCCGATATGGACAATGATTGTACAATGTCAGGGCCGGAGGGGCACGAAGGTGATAATCGGGCTGTAACTCGTTGCGCAGCTTCGACTGTCGCATAATCGGACTCTGCCTTCCCTTGAACAGGGGTTTTATGTTCTGGTGTATGAGGGAGCACAGAACGAGAGGAAGTGCATGCTTTCTCCGAAGGGACAGAAGAGGCTATTGAAGAACGCGAAGATGCTCGCGAAATAGGGCTTCTCGTCCTTGTCCTTGACCTCGACCTCGACCTGTCATCGTCGGTACGATCATTGGTACAAACGTCGCGATCCCTTGAAAAGAAATTCGGTCTCGCAGGAAGTCGATGAACTGTTCTTGATGGGATAGAAGGATTACCACCACGATAGTCAGGTTGACTCCTCTTCTGGTAGAAACCTCTTCGATGTAAAGGGGTCGATATTGATTCGCGTGCCATGGGCAGGGAATCCTCATAAGGTGGCCGATAGGAGTCATAGTCCCCGCGAGTATTATAGTGGGGATAGGAGTCTCGGGGACGATAGCGGCCGCCGGCGGGTAAATTATGGAAGGCGCGAGTAGCTCTTATTGGCCTATCATGTAAACTATCTATAACTTCTCTCCGATGCGATGAACGACTATGCATCGACAAGAGCCTATCAGCACTTCGTGGAAGAGAGTGCTTGAATTTGAACATACCCGTCATCACGACCGGGTCTATCTTTGTGATCACGCTTCCATGTATCTGATGGTTCAAAAATTCGAGTAGCCATTGTATCATCCCTACGTTGTCGCCCCCAAGCACTGGGAGATGAGGGAATAGGTTTTCGTTCCTGTCGGCCAAACTGACTCTTTGCTGGAGAGGGCCAGTTATTTGGTTGATCTTTAATCTCCGTATCTTGCACATGAGGAGAGTAGCTATAAGGCTCTGGGCTTAATGGAGGAATCCAAGAACTTCCTGTTGAATAACCAGATCTATAGACGTTCGTTCCAGAAGAATTTAAATGTTCGCTTCGATGAAAGGGATCCACTCGGTTGGAAGTATAACTATCGTAGAAAGAACGTCTTGAAAAGTCTGGAGATGGAGAACGACGCCGTAAGGGATAGTTGGACTGCCGCTGTAAATTGGAGAATATGCAAATGTAAGTGAGCATCGATGTGGACAAATTCTACTATAATTTATAAATACGGACGCTATATACAGGTGCCGTGAAAGTTTCAGATATCTTCCTTGGATCGTATCGTTGGTACATCGTTGGATTGTTTGTGTCGAAACTGCCTGGAGACATTGAAGGATCGGGACAAGAGGGAACGACGGGACAAGAGGGAACGACAATAAAGGCAAGTGAAAGAACGAAGAGGAAGACCAAATTGAATTTTAGAGTTTTCCCAAGTTCCTCTCAATGGCGGGGACGAAAGCAGCATAGAACGAAATGGGGACAGAGAGACAAGGAACTCGAGATAGACTTGAAATGCTAAGCAGAGCGTATTTGGCCATGTTTCTCCGATCAGAAACATTCCCCTGATGCCTTCCTTCAAGGATCCTTCAACATTATTTTACCAGTCATCAACGGTTAAACGCAGTGTCATAGCATCATATTGGATTGTCATTCTCTTTTCCATACCTCTGTGGTGGTACACAACTAGCATCCAACGACTCACATTACCGCGATTCCGGATCTACCTCCATGCCCAGCGGCAGCTCAGAGTGCCCGTAGATATTTGCATTGAAGACAGTAATGTAGCACATAAAATTCAGAAAATTTTTGAACGGCGTATTGTAGATAATCCTGGATACTTGGGTGACGTAGGGCTTCGGTTTCATGCTCGAGTGGATTGTCGTCAGTATTCTAATACAACCTGTACGATTATAGCTGACAGAAACCAGCTGGAACTCCTTGTTATTGTATAAGGAATAATCCACGAACATATGTCAGGGAGAATCAAGTTCATCTCCCTCTCGATGACCCACACCGTAAGCGCTCTTTCAAATGGCCATTCAGAGGCTTTGATGCACGGCAGGACTATCTTCGACACTCGATACACTTGCCAGACTTATTAGTCCTTGCCAGCAACTGAGCGAATATGGCAATCGTGTCGTCCAGTTTTCACCCCAATTTCGCCTCTCATTCACACTTCTCAATGAAGACGCTGCTATGGGAAGCTCGGTCTCCGATTGGAATATCCAAGCAGGTCTTGCACGTAGGTCGTCGAGTCATATCTCTTCTAAATTTGATCACATTTGATTTCGTACAGGCAGGATAAATCCCATACTCGATCGACTTCGCCTACTCCACAACTTCACAATTGAGAGCCAGGTCCAATTCCATGGACGCTTAGCTTTCAACCCTCAGCCGATTGGCAATCGAACCTATGGCCTGACCCCAGAGGATCTTACTATCTTCATCAACTCGGCCGAATGGTCCCTTTGTACGTTGCTATCAGCTCAGATGACCCAACTAACTCACTTCTGCAGCATCGATCGCCTCCAGCGACCCCGTGATTCATTTTGTTCTTTTCATTCCTTCACCGGCACGCCGCCCCCTACACATCCTCACTTCTGATGGTATTAATGATCTAATTTTGTCTAGTCGTCCGCTGACAACACCAGGAGATATTTCGCCTTCCAAATCATTCCTATTACCCCAATGGGGTAGTATAATCGTATATAATCCTCCGATCGACGAGGCAGGTGGAAACAATGACTTATCCCCTCAAATCAATGATTATATTTTTCATGAATTTTCTCAACAACTTCTTTCGCTTCTTGGTGTCCCATCACTACCAAACGGTATCGAACGTCACCCGTCCGATCTTTCAATTCTCTCCACTTGGCAAGTCGATGCTCTGATGCGTCATCGTGCGATTGAAAACACCAAAGGAGTACAAGAAACATTAACAAGTATCCTAAAACTCGTAGATCAGATCGAGAACATGCCCGTCAAAAATGATGTGAAAGATGACGTTGAACAAGCACTCAACACATTAGAAAGAGTAAGATATATAGGTCTTTCGTTTGAAGGCTTACGACAATGCTACTTAGGTCTTCTCCGCGGAATCCTTACAGGATATCTTTAGAAACTCTGCTGAGGCCATGACCTTTGCTTCTAGAGCATTCTTCAACCCCGGGATGTTGGCACTACTCTACTTCCCTGCTGAACACAAGTATGCGGTCTACACCCCACTTTTTGCTAGCGCTGTTATTCCACTATTTGTTGCCGCTTTGAAGGAGATAAGGAACTGGAGAAGAGAGAGAAAGGAGAAGCAACGAGCGGCGTTTGTGGAATCTCAAGAACCATCGGATGTTAATTGAGATTTTCCTGAGTGCTTTGAGTGGTAGAAAATATAGCTTGATCTTAGCATTTGGTGGGAAGTGAGTCTTCTGAGAACGCTACCAGAATGCCGTTTTTTGAGTGTGTCCAAATATGAGGATGTATTCCATTGAGAAGCCAATACATTAGACAAGGTATCTCGATATAGTCCTCCAGTTAGGCTAGATCATAGCTTTTCAAGTATTTTTTCTCACCAAGTGCTCACTATTTGACCTAGTGTCATAGGCTATTGCTTTCTTTGGCTTTTGAGCTGGTCTGTAATCTACCTTTTATCTTAAACGCCATATAAAAAACATCTAACAGAACCCTGGCTGGTGTAGAATGTCGAACTGACAATTAACGTCAGCTCGCTACTGAGGTGAGGGGGGCGTGTGACCGGAAAAGACTCTCATCACATCTAAAGCCACTAGAGGACTACTCGCATCTGGTGTTCCTGTACCTGACCTGCAAAAAGAAAACTTCACCGATCACGCTTGACCTCCTAGTAGTTAAGGTTTTGCCCTCGACCTCAAGATCTGATAGGCAAGACGAAATGCACCTTGACTTGTGTGCTCATTACTTTATTATTTATCCAGTCCTTGGAACAAAATTGTCGGAATGTCGCATTTCTCAGAGGCCATGAAATCATCCAGCTCCATCGGTGAGGCGACAATAACTTAAATAATATTGTACTTGATATGACCGATTGAGAACATTTGATCATCGGCAAACAATCAGAATTAAAAATTACAGATAGGTCCCTGGGTTATCGTCAAAATAATTTCCAGCCAAAGCAGCTTCAAATTCCCAATGATCTCCCCCCATCAACACTTTCCCAAGCCCGCATCTCTCCATAATAACATTGACCTTTGCCTGATCCACAACACCAAATCTGAACTCATTCGGCATCATTGACGCAGCTAATCTGTCAGGCACAGCGACAAGCGAAGAAAATAACGCTCTAGCTGTGTCGACTTCAGCTAAATAGTCCGTGCGGGATCCAGGTTGAAATTTCGATTGTCCATCAATGATGCCTTCTATCGACCCGTACATCTGTAATAATTTGAGCGCACGGTGAGGTCCTACGTTCTTGATACGCCTGGTAAAGTCCGTGCCGAGGAGTAACGCAAAATCAATATATGCGTCTTCCGAAAGACCAAGAACCTCTGGGATGACATTTCCGTCGATGAGGACTAAAGGCGTACTCCGACTCGATATATTTCGAACCATTGGGGCTCCGTAGACCAAAACATCCTGTTAAACTAGTTCAATCGGTCCCGTCTATTAAATGAAGACAGAGCTTACCGAATCTTCGCTGACAACATAATCTGCAAAACCTTGCAAAACCAGCGATGAAGCCAAAGCCTCTCCTTCGTCTTCTCCTTCAACCTCATAACATAAGATGCCCATAGCTTCCAAGATCTGCCTTGACTCCATGTAAGTATTCTTCGTGGGGGCATCCATCCGGCGCTGATACGACTCTGTTATAAGTTCGCTCCTAGTTCTCAAAGCGTCTAGACGGTCTTCCGCAGCCTGAAACAAGGACTGGTCAATCCCAAACTCGTACAACTCAGAAGCAGGTAGAAATGGTGTTTTGACTGTTGTCGCTGTTGTTGAAAAAGTAGACGTTTCAACCGGAAGGGAAGGCGTTGGGATTGGAGAAGGCTCAGAAGGCATTGTTGTTGGCGAAGGAGCAATTGTAGACATGTCTGTAGGAACAGGAGGAGTTGTATCTGAGGGGGTCAGAATATCATGAATAGTTGCATCGTCCTCGGTAACTGTCGGTGAAATGGGAGGTGTTGTAGCAAGCGTGAGTTCATCCCAGACCCGACCTTCTTCAAGAGTGAGCTCGTACTGCGTTTTGCTTAACACAAGGTCGTCATCCTCTTGGGTGCTGAGCTCATCTACCGAAGATGATACCTTGCCTCTGGACAAAGGGAAAGAAGCAACCTTTGATATGCTCGACCTGAAATCTTGATATGAGCTCAGCAAAGTCGCCATCATTTCCTCTAACGAAGATATCGACGGGACAGGGACATCAGACTCAGACTTTGCAGAGCCTACAAAAGTAGAATCTTGAGGTAGTTGCAATGCTGGAGGGACCAGTGTCGGTGCATGTTCATCGATAATCGCTACCTGCTGGCTTGGAGGCGGAAGGGAAGGCGATGTAATGATGTTAGTTTCTGCATTAGGAGATTCGGTGGCAGCAAATGTCTCGTCTGTTGGAGGTTCTACAATGGGAAACATCTTCATTGGAGGCTCTGTAGGAGTCGACATCTCTTTCGTGAGAGGCTCTACAGGGAAAAGCATTTCTTTTACTGGGGATATTGCGACAGCAAGTGTCTCGTCCGTTGGGAGTTCTGCAATGGGAAGCATCTTCATTGGAGGCTCTGTAGGAGTCGACATCTCTTTCGTGAGAGGCTCTACAGGGAAAAGCATTTCCTTTACTGGGGATATTGCGACAGCAAGTGTCTCGTCCGTTGGGAGTTCTGCAATGGGAAGCATCTCCTTCATTGGAGGCTCTAGAGGAGTAATCATCTCTTCCGTGAGAGGCTCTACAGAGGAAAGCATTTCTTTCACCGGAGATTCGGTGGCAGCAAATGTCTCGTCTGTTGGACGTTCTGCAATGGGAAGCGTCTCCTTCGTTGGAGGCTCTGCATGGGGGAGCATCTTCCTCATGAGAGGAACCATTTCCTTCATGAGAGGAAGTAACTCCTTCATGAGAGAGAGCATCTCCTTCATGAGAGGCTTCACAGAAGGGAGCATCTCTTTCGTTGAAAGCCCTGTGGTGGAAAGCATTTCTTTCTCCAAGTGTTCTGTAGCGGAAAGCATTCTTTTCCCCAGGTGTTCTACAGGGGGAACCATCTCATTGATGACAGGTTCAGCAGGAGGAACCATCTCCTTCATTGGAGACTCTGCAGCGGATAGCATCTCTTTCGTTGGAGCCTCGGCAGCCGATGACATCTCTTTTGTTGGAACCTCGGCAGTGGAAAGCAACTCTTTCTCCAGAAGAGGGAGTATCTCATTGATAACAGGTTCAGCAGGAGGAAGCATTTCTTGGGTTGGAAGCTCGGCAGGGGAAAGCATCTCCTTCGTTGGAAGTGTTGCAGGAGGAGGCATCTCTGTCGTTGCAAGCTCGGCAGCGGAAAGCATTCCTTTCTCCAGGTGTTCTGCAGGAGGAACTATTTCATTGATGACAGGTTCGGCAGGAGGGAGCATCTCCTTCGTTAGAGATTCTGTAGGAAGAACCACTGGACTCAGTTCAACAGGAGGAAGTTTCTCACTAATTATAGGCTCGGCTGGAGGTACCACTTCACTCGGAGTCTGAGGAGAGTAAAGTGCCTCCTGTATTTGAGGTTCGGCAGGCAGAGGTAATTCCTTGGGTGGAACTTGAGCAGAACAGGGCGTTACTTCAGCCGGGGTCGTCTGAAGAGAGTCAACTGCCTCTTGTATTAGAGGTTCCACGGGATGAAGTATCTCATTGATCATGGATTCAGCAGGTATCACATCATTGAGAGTCGGAGGAGAGGTAAGCACCACTTCAGGCGCAGGTTCAGCAGGAGGTGGTTCAGTAGGAAGAGGCATGTCCTGACTTGATATCTGAGGAGAGCGAAGTTCCTGAGTCAGAGATACAGCGGGAAGAGGCGATTCCTTGGACAAAAGTTCGGCAGGAGGAGATTCCGCCTGAGCCTTGGATTCCACAGGAGAAACCACTTCACTTGGGAATGACGCAAGAGGAAGTATTTCTCCATCTAAAAGTTTGTCAGAAGGTTTCTCATTTGCGAATTCCGCAGAGTCCGGACGATCGTCGAACGCGTCAAGACGTTCTCCGACGTGATCAAGTTCCTCCACTGCACCGACGTTTCCAGCATCAGGCGAGTTGTTGAGCCTTGACAGCATCTCAGCTATCTTGCTCTTCCCTTCTTCATCTAGAGAATGAACGTCCGACACAAGAGATTTGATCGTCTGCAATCGTTTCGTACGCAAAATCTCCACACGTCCGCGTGAGACTTGGAGGCGCTGTGATTCTTGTCTTCTCCGAGTCTACAAACACATTATCACATGACTCTTTCAGACGAGAAAAGGTGGGAGAAGGACAAAAACTCAAACATTACCTCTTCAGCTTTTGCTTTACTCCGTCTAGGACCATCAAATATACATATAGCTGAAACACCACTTTCGTTCATCTCTTGTGCAAGATGATACCATCCAAGTACGTGTCTGGAGGGGTACGGTGAAGGGCCATAGTGCAATCGTTGGGTGATTAAAGTTCCATCTCTTGAAAGAGACAATCAGCATTGAAAAAAGTCGAAAACGGCAGCCGCCAATGAACAAACCGCACATTACAATTCTTTTACCACTTAGTTCTTTCAGTCTTTCTGGTAATTTTTGGATGATATGGGGACTAAAGAAAGAACCAAGTGTATCGCTCATAAGGATCGATGGGTCCACAGATATTCGGTAGAAAGAAGCCTTACCAAGTTTTCTGCAAGTATTGCGTCAATCCCGAAACTCCCATGAAGAAATTTGTCTCTTTGAAAGGCCTTTCTTGTCAATTAGTTTTGATTACAAGAACTTTTGACCAGAAGGTCCATATATACTCCCGAACCTCGTGGGTCAAGCCGTGAAGATGGATGGATTGGCACTTTTTTGACCAATAAATCCGAACAAAGTTTAATTCCCCACGTGATCATGTTCTCAGGGCCAGGGGGTAAAAAAGCGATAGGTATGTACTGTACTGTACACCAGATAGTACACCCAAGCCATAGTGACAGATACCATCTCTAAAATTGTCACCAGAGTCACCAAGCTGCAGGTAACCCAGATGCCGCAGTACCAATCTCAGTCAATTCCATCAAAGGATCTAACTTTCCTTTGTGCTCTGGAAGATACGCAGCATCCGTGAATGGGCAATGCACCAAAGGTGAACCCTTGTAAATGGGTGAAAACGTCGCAGCGCAAATTCGGAATGGCGTAAACTCGTCGTATGATATTTCAACCGCGTTTCTTGGATTACGATCGCCAGCAGCAATGCGCTGCCTCGCCTGATCAAAACGAGACATGGTTCAGAACAAGAGACACACAAAAAAGAAATGATGCCAAACAACGAACCTGTGCTACAATCTTGGGATCAGGGTTGAGCTCCAATAAACGCCGAGCAAAACGTGCCGCGTGTGCTTGGTTGTTCGCCTTGGCAAAAGCACCGATAGCACTACGAAGCGCAATCTGAACGTGTGACGGCTGTAACTGACAATGTGTGAAATAAGCTGCAAGTTCGAGGTTTCGTCGGACATTGTCAGGTTCTTGTTCTACAACTCGCCGACGCTCAAGCTCAATGGAAACACCAAGTAGATATTCCTTGGCTGTTGTCACGAAATCTCGCCACTGAAGAATAAAGTCAGTCATATAGAATAACAATAATAAACATCAATGCTGACCTGTTTAGCCTCGTCATCCGACGAGATGACAACCAACAGCAATGTTTGAAGCACCGAGCGGAAAGTCTCCCGCGCATCAGCAAGTTTGTTCCCAGAAACAAGCCGGTATCCTTCTGCCAGTTCAGATTGTACTGACTGCAGCGAGCGTGACACTACGGGCAGCACCTTACTCGATTCTCCAACGTTACGTCTAATGTGAAGCTTCAGGGGGGGAAGTGATGCTACGGGGGCAATGTAAACATGGGATGAGCGATATATCGACAAGAAGAGAGGTTTCAGGAGTGCGAAGTTGCACACCCCAAATTGGCGGTTGAGTAGCTAAATTTCGTTTCATCAAATAAGGACAGTCAGGCCGAGCAATGACTCACCTGCATAGCAGACTCGAATGATCCCGCAGCAACATGATCAGCCGCCAACGGCGAATTTCGTATCCACAATTCCGTCTCATCAGCTCCAGGGGTAGCACTCGCACCCAACTCTTCCTCTACAACTTCTTCCACAACTTCCTCAGTTGCATTAGCCCCTTCTTCATCCACATCTAACTCCCATCCTCCTTCCTCTGGAGGAATTTCCTCATGGATCTCCTCATCCCTTGCCCAGGCCTCCAATGCCGAAGATGCCGCCGTATTCGCATCTCCATCAACATATGTAGACTCAACACCACTCTCCAGGGCACCATTTGCCAGCGCACGGTCAAAGAAGTTCTCACCTTGAGAGATGGTAGGCCAGGTGACACTTTCCGTAGAGGTGACAACAACAGGAGGTCGAAGGGTTGAGGTGCCAATCTTCGGAATATCTTGGATGTCAGCTTCAACAAGGCCTACACCCTCTAATATTTCTGCTGCAAGGTCATCAAAACCGTTGCTCTTCGCAGTCAGATAGGCCAATGGGTCTGTTTTTTCAAAAAAATAAAAATAAAAAGGATGAGGAACGAGTGATCGATCACCAACTGACGGAATCACGTACGAAGCCCGACATCTCTCAACACAGCGATCCTACCAACAACATCTCCAGCATAGATAGCATTATGAAAGCGGGACATGGGATCACCGCGAACATCAGCAATTTTCTGCATCTTTGACAACTTATCAGTGCTCCCAAGCGCGAGATAGAGGAAGGAGAGTTTGTCAAAATTTTTAGTCTGCTGGTAAGCCTTCTCAACAACCTAGAGTTCGAGGTCAGCGAAGGAGGATCAACATCACCAATGATGGAGACTTTGCCTTGTGATTGCCTTGCTTCAGAGCTTGCTGGGCCAGCCTTTCCCAACAGTCAGATCGATTGATTTCTTTGGCGGTCTCCATTGCAACATCAAGGTTCCCACATTCAATGGCAAGCTCAAACCGAGTATTGGTATCTTGAACAAAGTGTAAAGCTATCTGTCAAAATTCGATGAGCACTGGATCTTGAATTGAATACTATACTCATCAGGGACTGACCTCCGGAAAACCTTTCTGCTGTAAGTATGCAATGATACTTTGACCAAGGAGGTTGGAAGTTCGAATGATATGAAGCATTTCTTCATAGTTATTTTTCAACAGCGCCAGTTTAAAGCGATACTCGGTCGGATCAAATGTAATGGTTCTGGGGCGAGCAGATCGATCCAGGCAATGGACAATCTTGCCCTTGACACGGGTGAGGTAGACGGGGTTATCAAGAGTACAGATGACACCATGGTCGCTAGGGGCGACAGTAAGTTGCCACCATAAAGTAGCTGGAACATTGCACTCACCCTTGTGGCAAACAATATTTGATATGATTGAGCGTTGAATATAAAAAGATGCCAGAATCATCCCAAGCACCAGATTTGATACGAATGGTTTCATGAATTAACGTGTGCTGTGAGAAATTCTTGTTCGCGACTGTTATAGCTAAATACCGGGTCAACGGCTGTTAGAAACCAATCTATCCGAAAACTTACTGTGCTTGCTCATGAGAGCCACGAGACTTCCGTCATTATTCCAAATTACATATTTGACAGGCGGACTATTGAGTTCTGCAATTGTCTTCTGTTGTTGAATATCATATAGAACAACCGTGGATGTTGAACTTAAGATAAGGCATGCTGTGCCCCCATAGAATATTTCATTTGTCTGAACGGGAGGTTTAATCGATTTAACAGCCGAATTGGACAGATCGCGAACTTCAATCAACTGTGAATCGTTCAGCACTTCAGTTGCTGAACGTGGCCAAGACACACATACCTGAGCAGCTTTATTCAACACAGCAAACCTATTCCTCGCGACGAAAATAGCACTCTGTCCACCCCCTCTTTTTCCATCCACGTTCGAATCCTTCACTTCTCCTTGGGCAGACTGAGGCAGTGGTGCTAACTCGTACAGCCCGTTGTCAGAGCTGATGGTCAGGATAACAGACTTCTCAGCAGGGTTGAAGCTGATGGTTCTAGGGGGAACATAGGGGCTACCAAACTTACGAACACTCAACAACCCAATATCTGAGCCTGTACCAAAGTCGTATGCGCGAACGTACTTGTCGCGAACGTAATAGAGCATGTCCTGGGATACCGTGAACGCCGGGCGCTCGCGTTCCAGTTTGTATACGATCAACCCACTGTCATGGCCAGCGGCAAAGAGATTGAGATTGGGATGGCAAGCAAGAACCCAAAACCTGTCGTGCTCTCGTCTAAATGTCTGTATAGCCGTCCTTTTTGTTAAATCCCAAACGCGGACAGTCTTGTCCTCACCGCAAGACACGATCAGCTCGTGCTTAGGGTGGAACAATGCACTGGAAACGTTATTGAAATGTCCTCTGCACGAATCAACCTCCCATGCTTTTGTCTCGCTCATCCTCCAAATTTTGATGACACGGTCATCAGCAGCAGAGATGATAAGTGGAAGAGTTGGATGGAATATGGCGAAGTTGACACCACGATCGTGACCTTCGAGAACGTATTTGACGGTAGAGAAGTTGTCAAACGTTTCGAACTGATTGGATCCGGGACCTCCTCCTCCGCTACCACTGCTCATTCCAAGAGCACCTTGATGCGGAGTGCCTTTTCGTAGACCTGAGATATCCCATACACGGACTGTCTGGTCCATAGATGCGGAAACAACGAGGTCTTCTTTTGGATGGAACTGAGCCGACATGACATAGTGCGAATGGCCGGTAAGGATTGCAATGCACTGGCGAGAGGTACTATTCCATATGCGAATCGTTTGATCATCGGAAGCGGAAAGCTAACAAGAACGTTCAGTCAGGCTGGGAGACTGAGGGAGGAGTACGGACAATCCAAGGCATCTCATGATGAAATTGTACCGTTCGGACATAATCCAAATGGCCCAAAAGGGTGAACAAGCAGCGCCTGTTTTGTGGTCGGATGTCTAGCGTTTATCGAGTTTTAGATCTCTCATCTCGAGTGATTCAGTATTTTTTACTCACCCCATACTTTTATTTTATAATCGTCTCCCCCAGTAGCCAGCAGTGCTCGACTGGGATGAATGGCCACGCCACGGACAGGTCCTGTGGAAGATTCAGAATAAACACATGCATAACTTGGACAGAGTTCTTGACCTTCATGCTCCTCAAACCTATCCACCAAGACACCCATACGATAATTCCATAGTTGCACACTACCATTGTGCAACGATGCCGCGAGAAGAGGTTGAGTTGGATGGAAAGCAAGTCCTGGTTTCGAGATTTGAGTGACAACATCGCACATTGTAATCTCTCAAAGTCACCCTTAACACGGTTGCTTTTCGATTCAAACTTTGTGAGCATCACCGACATGATCGCTGCGTATGTTTGGCGACCTCGTCGGGTGCCGTGGATGAAATTGGAGCAGCGCTAATAGATTTGAGTGCATGCTTGGTATTGGGTGTGGGAATTTTGCATCAGCGTCACGTTATCGTCAGGGATATCAGAGAGATATGTGCATTTATATATTGCAAATTGAGACACTGTGCCAGTCGCCAGGCCAGGGAGGCGACAGAGCAGCGCTACATACGAGAGTCGAGAAATATAGGTGAATGAGTCTGGTAGAAATATAAATGGCGTGGTGTCCTGATATGGCAATTGAGCAGGTGACGCGTCGACTCTACACTTGACACTACCATGGCGGACGTCGAGATGAAGACACAGGACGAGAACAACAAGGATGGACAAAACACAGAACAGACAAAACCTTCCCAAACACCCCTTGCAGAAATCAAAGCAAACTCTGCCCTGATTGACAAGGCTGTCTCGACCATCGAACCCCGCTTTACCCAACGAGTGTTGAGATCCCTCACAGCTTCCAGGAAACGTGCCGATGTTTCTACTCTCAGAAACGCAATAGAGGAAATATATCCAAATGGTACGTGTTACAGCGTGCGGGTTGGTCGTAGCTAATGATTCTGTAGACAGTCCCGCTAGGAAATCTCTCCTTTCATGGCTTCCTGGTTCTTCTGAGTCCGGTGTTTCTATGGACATCGATACAAACAGCATGCCTTCAGAGCCTGTACCTGAAGTGGAGATATACCTTCGCCTCTTGATCATTTATAATCTACTCAGTTCACCCGAGGCCAATAGCAAAGCCTTGCAACTAGCCAAGGAAACAGGAGAGAAGATCTTACAACTGAATCGTCGCAGTATGGATACCATCGCTGCAAAAGTCTGGTATGCGGTGGATCGAGCCTATGAACTCGGTGGAGAACTCGCTGATGCTCGACCGTATGTCATTGCGTTTGGTTCTGAGAGAACTCGCGCTTATTCATCTTAGACTATTGCTTTCCGCACAGCGTACCGCCTCACTCAGGCATGATGATGAATCTCAGGCTGCCCTCATCAACTGTCTCCTCCGAAACTACATACATTACAGTCTCTTCGACCAAGCTGATAAACTGGTCTCAAAAACAACGTTCCCGAGCAGTGCTAGCAATGGCCAATTTGCTCGCTACCACTACTACCTCGGCCGCATCAAAGTCGTTCAACTCAATTACTCCGAGGCACATCGTAATCTACAACAAGCCATTCGACGTGCCCCTCAGCCGAGAACGGCACCTGGATTCTATCAGGCCGTACACAAGTTCTTCATCGTCGTGGAATTACTAATGGGTGATATCCCGGATCGGACTTTGTTCAGACATCCGGTTCTGGAGAGAGCGTTGATTCCTTATTTCAACACTGTCAAAGGTATGCTACCACCATCCTTTATCTCATGACAAGATCAAAAGATCCATTTTTCTAATCTAGCCGTCCGTACCGGCTCCCTCTCCCAATTTCAATCCACTCTCTCCAAACATTCCTCAACCTTCACCCTAGACAAGACATATACGCTTATCCTCCGTCTCCGACAAAATGTAATCAAAACCGGAATTCGTCGTCTCTCTTTATCATATTCCCGTATCTCTCTCCGTGACATTTGTCACAAGTTGCATCTAGATTCGGAAGAAGACGCAGAGTATATTGCGGGTAAAGCTATCCGAGATGGTGTTATTGAAGGGAAGATCGTTCATGAGAACGGATGGATGGAATGTGCTGGACAGAAGAGAGGATACGGACCAGAGGTCAGTGATGTATTCGGAAGGAGAATTGCGTTTTGCTTGGATCTACATAATCAGAGTGTCAAGGTAATGCATTTTCTCCCCAGAAAGTTGACATGCGGTTTTAACTTTTTTTCTTTTTTCTTTTCTTCTTTCTTCTGAAAATGGTTTAGGCGATGCGGTATCCGCTCAATGCACATAGAAAGGAACTCGCTGCTGCTGAGGGTGCGCGCGAAAGAGAGAAGGAGTTGGCAAAAGAGATTCAGGAAGGCGAGTTGGATGATGAGGATTTGGGTGGTGATTTCTAGGTGTCGGCGTGGCGTGGGGTGTGAGAAAATGAAGCATGGAACACAGTCTCTCCCCTCGACTTTTTTTTTTCTTCTCAAAAAATAGATTTTGTTCCTGGAGCACAGGTTTGAGTGACCATCTGCATGTCTGATGATCGTTCTAGGTCGTGATGGTTCAAAAGAATAACAATCTATTAGACGGTGTACGTAGACAGTAACTCGATCAATTTCAAGTCTATAAAATTTGAATCACACAAGATAATCAATCCAGATAGCTGTCACCTAAAAGTCCCCCCCCTTCCACCCCCCTCACGTCAACTCCGCTTTTCAAACATTGTCTGTGAATGCCAATTATCTAGCCTGGAAGAGGTGCCTAATTCTAGCAAGAATGCGACGATGGTAACATGATTGTTTTTCTCTCTAGCAGCATCAACCTCTTCCCACTGTAGGACTGTTGCTCATTGTTTCGTTCTACTCTTTTTTACTGGCTTATTATCTTCTGTTTTCTTCGTATCTCACGGCATTTGCCTTGACACAATGCAGAGAGCTCCCCGAACCAGTCAAAGACACCTGGAACGCACTCTCCCACCCTGCCCCCTCTCCTTGAAGACAAACCCTGACGTATGGAACTCCATTCATGCTCACTTGACTATGCCCTGCTATTTTTCTCTACTTCATTTTCGTTCTGTGTTTGTCTCTTTCGTATGACACGATTTGTGTATTTATCAGACGCAGTGAACTTCGGTGGTCAGTAGACTACCGTAGACTGTGTGCATACACCACATTACAGATTATTGACCAAAATAAAAATTGAGGAAGTGTCAATGTATGACAGTGTCTAGATGACTTGGCAATCCCACAATTTAAGCGGCGACCGTTAAGTCTAAATGTCCGCTTTGTGCATCGACCCAGGCTCGAACTGGGGACCTCCTGTCCGCCTGAGAATTAACCCAGTTAGACAGACGCGCTTTCCAACTACGCCATCAACGCACATTTACTGCTGGTATACTTAGTAATACATATGTCTAATTGGCAGACATCGAGAAACGCCATTTGAATCCACAATTCATCGCGAACTATTTACGCGAGAGTATTCCAAAATCACTCATGGCCATCGTAGTTCTCCACACTCTATCCGCGGCGCCCCCCTCCCTCCTATATTACCACTCTGCAATCATGAAGGAAGAAAAGGGGCATACATCTATTCCCTTTTTTACTTGCCAGTGCGTGTGTAGCTGCGCAAGCTACTGATGCACCCATTTCTGCCAGTTTAACTAGAGAAATCACCCAATCTTGCGAACCTGGCTATACGATTTGTATATTTATCAGAGCCTCCGTGTACGTACACCGCGCTACAAATTATTGATAAGAAATAGTGGAGTGTCACCATGTAGGTCTAAAGACATCGGGTGACTTGACATCTAAATATCTGCTGTGTCATTACATTCCCTCTGTTAACTGCCTGCTACTGCTACGGCTGATTCATTCAGAATACCATTCATAATGTCCAGACCGTGACCAGTTTCCCGAGGCTCTACTGTTCGCCTTTTCCATGTCTTCAAACAAAAGGAAACGGTCCTGGTCCAAAAAAACTGCGTGGAAATTTAACTTTTCCAAACAAGTAGTCAGCAAGATCACGAGACACATTAGATAAACGATTCCATCCAACCACCCAATGATCCATCCATACAGCTCCCCCAAGTACGCAGCTCTCTTGTCTTTGGGTTGCCTGTTCTGAAGGAGTGCGATGTAAATGGACTTCCACAAAAGGAATTGCTTGAATATTTGGCAATTGGAAAAAAAGATCCAAGCCATGAGCATTCTTGATTTGGTATATGCGTAGTGCCAGAAGCGGAAACTTCGATGTAGATAAACGATTGGTAAACTGTTCAACATCGGGGAAACCATCTAGGCTAAAATCCAGTATCCCAAGGTCCAGTATCCGGAGTGTGGGTGCGTCTAATAGAGGTAACAGTCGGAGTATATCATCTGAATACGCTTGAAGACGAAGGATTTTCAGATTCAGGAACGTGATTGTGGGTGCATCTTGTGATAACATGGGAACGGGGTGATGAGACCAGAAATCTAAGAGAGTGCCACGGAAATGCCGAAGCATTCACCATTTCAGTAATTCACGGTACTGTTTAGACTATGTTTCCCCACACACACTCACAATCGAGCTTGTTCCTGCCGAGATAAAGATAGGAAAGGTTTTTGACTATTGAGGCTATTGAGCGGATGTATGCCCAATGTTCTGCAAATCTAACTTGAATGAAAAGAGACTGTAGATTGGGTGTGGTCCTTATGAGTGCAGGAATATGCTTTATTATCAGAGACGGGTTAGAAATACAAAGGAATTTGAGTCGTCTGGCGCGGGACAGGGACAGGGGAATGTGTTGAGGGACGAGATCGACACTCTCGGGTGAAAAGTCGAGCATAAGGCTTTCCCAACGCTTGATTGAACTAATCAAGACAGGGAACCACTGTGGAACTATCCCACAGCAATCGAGCTCGATGTGAAGAGAATATGTTTTCGATCGTTGAAGCCAGATGGACAAGATGTCGGGAGGGATACCAAAGAAGCCAAGACATCGGCGAAATTCCAACTGGACCCATAGGCTGGGAGTGGATATGACAACAGCATCCCATAGGCGGCAGACAAGGCGCATCTGTGTTGAAAGTTGACTTAGCTTTTTAACAGGCTTGACGGATCCAGTAAGAAAGTGAAAGGCAAATATTTGAGCAAGGACCTCCACAGGCAAACTAAGAAGGATGAGTGGTCTATCTGAGAGATGGACATGGGCTCACTATGGCATGGTAGAATCAGGCGTTACTGTGACAGGCGCAAAGTGACTGAGGGATTAATCATATTTGAATTTATTTGTGTCAATGCCTTACGGCCATCGCGTGACCAGTATAGTAACTGGCAGACATTCAGCTCCAAATGCCACTTAGTGAGAAAGCCAAAGGCAAACAACGTGCCGTCGCTCTTTTCAGCAACCTCGCTGGTACATCATCGAAATCGGCACCTAGAGCAGACGTAGAACAATTATCGCGCGATCTGGTTGTTCGATTTACAGACAGTTCACCAGACCTGACTGTTGTAGTTGAGGAACGGGATTCAGTGAAGGATGTGAAATCCAAGGTGGGCTTGTTACTTTGCCTATTCATTGTCAGCTCAGTCTCGTAGCTGACTGTCCCTTCATCCAGATTCGTGAAGCCCGGCCACAACTTGAAGACAGAAGATTGCGGCTCATTCAGTCTGGCCGACTCTTGACGGATGGAACGTCTCTGTATGCTTCGCTAGTAACATCAGAGGAGAAGCAACAACGATTGAATACGGATCCAGAGTCTTCAATCAAGCCAACAACTACCTGGATACACTGCTCTGTCGGTCCAAAGACAGAGAAGGCAGACACGAGAGAGGACGAGAAGGAGCCGGTGCGTGTGTGAGCATACCTCACATGGGATACTCTGAACCAGCTATTTATGCAGGAGGCCCAGCTCAGACCAGTGCGTGGCTTTGACAGACTGGCTGTCGCTGGCTTTTCGGAGGCAGATATTGCCAACTTCCGGCGGCAGTTTCATAACCAGTCGAGCTCTAATTATCTGGATATGGACTTTGAAACAGAAGAAGAATGTACGAAACCTCAAACTGTCGTTCAATCTGAACAGGCACTAACTTGGATGGTCCAATAGATGACGAGCATTTCCGAGCACTGGAGGAACAGTGGATAGACTCGATGGATAGTACTGGAAGCGTTATTCTCTCACAGTCAGCGTCAACCAACTCCGCTATGCTTCAGGGTACGATGATTGGGTTTTTCTTCCCTATTTTACCCTTCTTCTTCATGAAGAACCCCAAGCCCGCTGTGTTTTGGGAAGATGGTAGCGAGAGCGATACAACAAGCAACGTTGTCTTTTCGTAAGTAGATATGTCAAAAACTTTGCTCATATAACTGATATTTTCATCTCTTTCAGGCGTCGTATGCAGATGGGCTTGGTAATTGGATTCCTTGCAAACGTGCTCTTTGGCATGTGGCGGCTTCTACTAGACACAGACTGAAGACCAAGCATTTATTGAGAAATATGATACTGTTAGTATTGTCTACAAGCACGTAGATTCTATTAGATATCATAAACGACACGAGCGCCAGCCCACGAGTAGGGATAGTTGTGCTGGTAAAAGTTTCGGACTGTGCGACGGCCTGCGAGCCTAGGTATTGTTGCGTAAGAAGCACCTAGCTAATGCAGTGATGAGTGCAAATACATGGATTAGTCAGGAAAATCTATGGGCTTACGACAACTTGATGCATTGTATCGAAGAAATCGGTGGAATAACCTGGGAAAAGCTCCGTCGGTGCCAATCCATCATGACCATCGAAAAGCGTTGATGTCCACTCCCAAACCCCACCGTTAGTGCCCAGACCGCCATCGCCGCAGCCTGTAGTTGCGCTTCATGTGCTTGAGCGTTCAAAGTAATCAAATGGAAGGTCGAATACTCACGGTATAGGGTGCCAATGCCTGAAGCCAACGTTGGCACCACCCTCATATCCAACTTCATACCTATCCAGAAACAGCCTCAACTCAGGCTCTGTTGGCAGGCGACCTCCTTTACACTTGGCGTAGTACGCAAGGTCATCGTAAGACGTCAAAACCGCCCATGTCTTTGCCACAGAAAAGGGAACTGGACCGAACATCGTTCGGACCTTGTACTCCCCATCTGATTCTTGAATCCAACTCCTTGGCATGTCGACGGCACCTTCACCCTTACCATCGAGCATGAATATCTTAAACTCCTCATTCGTCACGGGCCTCCATTCGGCCTTGAATTGCTGAACATATACAGTACGGGCAGGTGACTCGTTGTCCCATCCGAACACGTGGTCGCGGACATCATACGTGTGTGATGGTTGTTTGTCGAGGGTTTCAGAGTCATTGTGTCCAAGTGTGACGGTGCTGGGACCAATCATGACGGTAGGTGTAGATGGGAGAGGTGCATGGGACCACTGAAAAGAAAGAATATGCCAAGGAGGCTGAGCGAATCCAGATGGAGGGCGAGTACCCGAACCTGCTCGCTGGAGGAGCATGTACAGAAGGGTCTAAAACCGAACCTCTGAATATTCTGCCACGCAGCCAACCAGATCTTTCACTACTAACCTCGATATGCCATCCTTCATGTTCAAGCGTCATGACAAGCGTACGCGCTATGTTGCGCGTGAGCACACGTTGACCAGTCTCAAGGTCGTGGTAAAGGTTTCGAAGACGTTGACGAACACCGTTCCGGAATATCATGATCGTTTCAAGCGTAGGCCACTCTTCATCTTTCTCTGGAACCTCCGAGTGGTTCTGCTCAAGTGTAAATCAGGAGCTGTCAGCATGATTCAAGAACGGCAAAAAGAAAGAGAGAGAGAGAAACCGACTGACATGGCAATATTCAGGATCGTCAACATGTGGGTCAATGCCTCTCTGTGCTCCCAGTCAAAAAAAAAATCGTTGATGCACAGCACATGGACTAATATCACCTCAAAGATCTTCCAAAAATATGCAGGTTCAGTGGCGCCACCACCAATCGCCATGTGTAAGAGCATATCAAGGAACCTATCCAATTATTATATTCGATGATCCAGCTATTTGATCAGGCAAAAACCTACGTTGGGATATGGCCAATATAGAAAAGGCACTTGTGTCTCAGGTCAATCGGTTTCTGGTGAAGCATTTCGCGTGGGATCATCTGCAAGGTGACCATGTCCCAAGCAGCCCAGAGTCTATCCCATTCCTCAAGGGTTGGGATATTTCCAGCCAGAGATTCTTGTTCGTGTTCAGTCGTAACAGAGGCAATAGAGGTTTGAAAACCAGTTGTGCAGGACAATGGGTCAAAGACAAATCCCGGGCGCTCGACGATGTGTAGAGTAGATGTTCCGTTGTTTATGGGAAGAATAAGTATAGAGCGAAGAGCGGCGCACGTAAGCTTCAGTTCCTGAGCAGCCAGTGATGACTTTGTGGGTGAAATATAAGGAGGAAACTAGGAGGACATCAGTGGCACTTTTACGACAAACCATGAGGAATTGGGGACATACGGATGTCGTAGTGTAAGATCCGTGAAGGGATGAAGAGACATGGTAGCCAATACCCATCAACTCTTGAGCATGCCAATTAGCATCAAAATTTGTGACAACATCATTATCATTATCCGTGATGACACCGAGAATATGCTCTTCATAGCCGACGTGCTTATCGAAGACAGCTGACAAAAATTCCGGGTTGGCACTCACAATATGAACATAGGTAGGAGGAATTAGAATAGGTTCCGTCGTTTCCGAAGACAACGAGGTTGACCTTGAACTAGGCGATGCACATCCAGATGTCGAAGATGAGCTTGCAGAACTCATTGTTGACATCTTGAGGACAAGGGGAGTAGTATTTTATAGCCAAAACAGATTGAATTGATGAGGCCGTACTACACGTACAAATATTTAGTACGAAGCAAGCTCCGGGTTCAGCCATTTATTGAACGGACGATATGATAACTACCCCTATATAATCAAACTATCAGTTTGGAGGACCGTTCGCGTAAGAGCAATGCTCTACGAATATCGACAGAGAATTGACCACGGCGGTGATAGTGCTCTAACAGACACGAAGTTGGAAATACAGTGGTCAAGTCCGTTCCCAATAAAGGACTAATGCGAAAGGGAAGCGAAAATTGAGGCCTCGAGGCTTGATAAGTACGGCAATGATCCGGATGAATCACATAATAGATGATATGACCACGAGGCTCAGTAGGACAACGATAATCGAGGGGACAGAGTTGGATGAGAACCACAATTACTGGAAAGTCTGAGGAAATCCAAGCACGAAAGAATCTTGTCCCATTTCACTTTTCTGGCCAGGTACAACCTAGACTGATGACGGCCGGAATTCCTTGGTTAACCTAGATGTTGTGAAAGCCAATCACCCAAAGAGGAAAAGACCGATTCTAGAGACAACGAGAGTGTGCATTTTGCACCCCATGAAGTAGCAACACGAAGAAACAGCATGAAGACTGAGAGGAAAGTCAGAAGGACAAATTTCTTCACACTCTGGCCTATGTACTGCCAGTTCAAACTCAGTCAATGGCGTGCTATGGCGTGCGTGGTCATGTGACCGTTGGCGCTTCCTCGAATAAGACCATGTGAGTACGGCAGTTCCGTACTCAAGCTACGTTAAAGTCTGATTAACCAATCGTATCAACGACCCTTCCCTCATTGATAACCTCCCTTCAATGAAAGAATAGAATGTGCTGATGGAGCATTCCTCCCTGGACATCATTCAACAAATTCTCACAAAGATTGTGTGACCTGTCACTCCTCTTCGACTTGAAAATCTGAAGCCCAGATGTCATTACCCAGTGTTGGAATATCGAACATTACATTCATTCTCATTTCATGTCTTGATGTTCAAGGTGGATGAGATATTTCACTTGTTGTTTTGATTGACCATTGTGCTACCCACCAATGGTAAGTCCTTTCGGCAATCCTGATCAATGGATGATCGTCAACAAATTCAGATCACAGACTTATTCACTTGATTGGGTGTAGAAGCTACATAGGATGTTCAGCACACCCCAAAGAAGGGTTACTGGGCTCACTTCAGTTACACTGGTGAGTACTCAGTCCCTGAATGCACAGAACTCATGTATTTTAGTATATTGTCAAATAAAAATCAAGTAGAAAATAATTCAAATCATTGAAAAGAAACCACACTGATTGGTGGCGATCAGTGATAAGAGATTTGAAAGGAAGTAAATCAAAATGAAATAAAAACAATGTGTGGATGAACCGTAAGCTTTGAAATGTCCACTGTCGTCTACAGTACTTCCATTGTAAATCCTGTATGGGGAACGGGTCGTCTACGTGGGTGAAGCCATGGGTGGAGAAGCAACCTTGACACCTCACGAAGGCGAGTGATACTCACCTGACTGTATCTCTTATATTTTCCTTTGATTGTCACCATACATAATTCATACATAATCGTAAATCAGGGTAATATTACTCGCTCATCAAGTCAACCTTGATTTGACCAATCAGGTCCTTAGCCTTGTCATTCCGTAGCTGCACAGAACATTTGTACGGCTTTGGACGGCTATTAATAATGTCATTGTTTTTCAAGGGAGGAATAGTGAGTATCAGACCTTGTGAAGCCTGAGTCCATCCCAACCTTAGGTATTATCTCCTGTCCATCTTCACCCTTGATCTTCTTGATGTTAAATAAACTGAGGATAGTAGCCATTGCCAGCCATAAACTGACATCTGCGAGATGTCTTCCAGGGCATATTCTGGTTAGGTGTTATTATAAACTCACAGGGCTGATGGAAAACAAGGGTGCATCCCCACCTTCGTCCGAAGCCGAAATGCGCCAAAGGCCAGGGCTCCTCTTGACCTCCTTTCGATTTTGAGAGATAACGGGACGGATTAAAAGAAAATGGCTCGTGATAAACTGCTTCGTTCGTAGATATACCGCTTCAGAGGTGGTTCAAGGGACATCAATTCAGATTCATGATCCGCGACCCACCGTGTGTTTGCAATTACCAGAGACCCTTTAGGAATAAACATTCCCCTATACACATCATCTTCGAGTGCCCGGTGTGGAATTCCTGACGTTATACTGTTCGGGTGTAGCCTGGGCTGAGTAGCTGGATTGAGCCTACCGAGTGGAACTGCATTGAGCCAGCTGAACCCACGGTTGAGTCCGCCTGATGACTTTCTCTGAATCAATGAACTTACCGGAATGTTTCTTGTAGTATGCAATCCACAAGAGGTAACTCATCTCGGTCTCCTATCTCGGGCAATCGCGAACTACCTAAGTGTGCGTCGAGCTCCTGGTGTGCACGGAACTGCCATTCTGGGTGTAAAGTCATTGCGAGCATAAAAGTTGACATAGATGACCAGGTCTAGAGTCATCAATTGGATATGTCTAAGCCCGGCTTTTAGTATTGTCAAACACTTTGTACTCACGGTATCTGCGCCGGCAGCATAAATAGTTGCTGCCGCTAGTTTAATGTCAGCGAGCTCTTCTGGAGTCTCGTTGGCTTCTTGATGCAGACGCTCAAGGTGATAAGAGAGGAAAGAAGGCTTTGCTGTTCCTTCGGTCTATAGCAGTTAGTTCAGTCATGATGACTATGCATACCTCACCATCTGTCTTTGGACTCTATCAAACGGATAATTTTGCATTTTCTGAACAATTTGACTGTACTCTCGCGCTTTCCATGCAAAGAAGGTTCCTGGGAACCAGGATGGCATGTGCTGTACTACAAGATGATTCAAGAACATTCATTATAGGGAGTGACCTAGGACAGAATGTGACGTACAGATAGGAAATAGATCTACAGGTGTACCACCTACAGGTCCACAATGATTTACTGCATAACCCATTTCTTTTACAAGTTGTACAAAAGGGTCGTCGTCAGAGAGAACCTCATATCCATATGTGACGGCGGCGATGATTGAGGTTGAGAAGCTGTTGACCACATGCATCAAAAATGATATTTATAGCATAACAATTCTCACCGGTTGAGACTTAATTCTATCTTATCTGTCCCATTTTCAAGAAGGTTGAGGGCAAGGCGCCATGCCTCCCGAAGTTGTACATGTTGATATTGGATGACTTTCTGTGGGGAAAAATACTGCTGATACAGACGCCTGTGTTTTTGAAATATTTTACCATAGCCTAAAAATGGAAGGCTCGGTCCCCAGCCCATTCTATTGTGATACAAGTATCAGATGAACATAAAAGCTGGTGTGGAGTTGTCATATAATGCGTACATTTGGAAAATAGGGAGATCTGGACGGTCACTGTAGTTCGAACTTCGTTTTTCCATCAGATCGACAGCAGCTTCAACACTGTTGAGGATGATCATCTTGCGATCAAATATGTGCAAGAACATAACATCTCCTGAAAGACATGCTTAGCTAACCACCGTCGCAGACTTGAACTCACGATCCATACCATATTGCTTCGACCACTCTGAAAATTTATCCTCCGGATTGTCTGAAGGGATATATCGTAGGTGACCAATAACTGGGTCGGCGGGGGGCCCTGGAGGAAGAGACAACTTTGATCTTGATGCAGATGCAAGCCGCTTGAGCCCAATGGCAATGCAAATGATTACAATCGACCATAAAATGATGCTCATACTGAGGCCTGAATGTTAAGAGTCTCTCGCAAGTGAGGTGTTAGTCAGAACCACAAAGCCCTGCAACATGATCTACATTAATATAACCAGGAACTCAGGAAGAAGCTCTCATGTGTGTGTCAGATGCCTAGTCTTATTAATATGACCAAATCATATGTCGGCAATATTTATATCGGTTTGTTGCACGAAGTGATACTGATACCAGAAGTACCAGATTTACAGCACTTTCATTTGCACAATAAATTTATTCCAATTGAAGTAGCAGTGCTATCTAGCCGCAAACCACAGTAGCAATGGATCTGTTCAGCCATTTGAAATCAATCCTGTGCAAATCATACCAGCAACCATAACACAGCGGTGTAAGCACCGGCTGACTCTGTTGTGAATATGCCTCAGATATTGTTTTTTCCTTTCTGGCGGCTTAGTAAGCAGATGATTTTTCACTGTTAGAATAGTGGTTTTGGACCTCAGTTCTGTTCTTGTCAGGCTGAGGTAAACTTTCTCTGTGTTTGGATAGTTATCTGTACTAATCTACCTAGTTAGATTGATTTGCAGGTAGATCTCAATAAAGCTTAGTTCTGTTCTTATCAGGCTGAGTTGGATTGATTTGCAGGCCTTTGGGTGCAAACTGACAATCTATTACTTTATTTACAAAAGACTCACCTAATAAACAGTAGGTATAACTTAAGGTGACAAGAGGCAGAAAGTAACTGAATGTATTCAGATTGATAGCATTTTTACCTAAGTATTACAAGTTTTCCATTCTGTGGCAGAGAAATTTGATGAATCCTAAGGGGTTGGTTTGTGATGGTAGAGACTATGTTGTTTGTGTAGTTGTGTCATGAATCATGACACAAAGACTCTATTTCTCTTTCTTTTCTTTTTTTTCCATTTTTCACTTTCTATTCTTAGAACAGACTTACACAATCAGAGGAAGTCACATGATCAGTCACAAGACATGTTGCATGATGTCACATGATCACTGTGGGAAAGTAGTACACAGACCAGGTAAAATAGGTATAAGTAGTGTTGTTATAGAATGGCAGACGAGCTAGATAATCTGTGGCAGCAGATTATTTTATTTCTTTTTCTTTTCTAATAATTATGTAATATTAAATGCATGCAGGACATCATGACTCAAAAAGGATGTGCAGGATAAAATAGTTAGGCAAATACTTGTAAACACATATTCGTGTATAAGTAGCTGAGCCAATTAGTGGGAACTCTAACGAGTTCTCTTTGTCAAACTCTGACTTAGAGTGCGAGTGAGGTTAAGGTTACTCAACCAAGACTTCAATCATTACACTAGAACTCGTTTACACATCCAGACACCAATCGCCTCGATCCTTGTCTAACTCACTCTCATTACTCTCTCGGTGTGTGATCAACTCAGATCACTCCCAACTTCCTCATAGCTGGGCCACAGGCTTAAGTGGACTGACTGGGAAGTTTAGACCCTAGAGGTGGACGGTTAGGACCAAACTCAGGTACTAGCCCAGACCAGACCTTATAATTGAGTGGGCTTTGTAGAATACTTGTATCCTTTTCATCATAACAACTTTGTGCTACTGGTCCATTGTGATCAGTCTATGCAGAAGAATAGTAGTCGCTTCTTAAGAGGCTACTTAGAGTAGGGATCTTCTCCATGAAGTAATAGTCTACCCTAGTATTAGGGCAGTAGTCAGTACAGCAATAGGCACCTGGCTGGGTGAAGATAGTACGCCCCAGCAGACATAAAAGTGAGATAGTGTAATGGCAAGCTTGATCGAGACAACGAACTTATCACACTCAACGTTTAGAGAGAATGAAGAGAACTCGATAGAGTCTCTTGGTAGATTGTACTATCTACTTATACACAATTCTTATTTGTCTATGTGTATGCTTAGTAACTACTGATCTTTTCAGAAGGTTCCATCATGTGACCTGTCATGTGACCAGGTCATGTGATCCCGCTTATCTTATCTTATCTCTTGTTTCTATTTTTAGAAACCCTCGTCTAGTCTATCCGAGAATAACTCTCATTCCTCCCCTTTCTCTAGTCGTACTATTTTTGGTTTGGGCAGGCAATTTATGACAGATAGGTGAAGAATACGACAAGTCCCTCAAACAACAATATAAATCTTTTTACACCAACCCATCCAGAACATAACACAATGTCTCTGGAACAATACAACAAACTCATGAGCAACATGCTCAACGAAAGGCGTGCTCTCGCCAAATTAAGGGCAGAATTAGAAGGCAGAGAAGGAAGACTCTGCAGAAAGTGTGGTGGTTTCAAGCATCTTGCCCAGAAGTACAGGAAGGGAAAAGAACAAAAGAAGAGGACAGTGGGGGGTAATAGGTTTGAAGCCTTGGGAAGCAGAGTAATGTAGTGTGGAGTGCAAGAAGTGAGAAGGCAAGAAAAGGTGGAAGAAGCAGTGAAGTGTTTTGGGTACGGAGAAGTGGAACACAAGAAGTGGGAGTGTCAAAAGAGGAAGGAAGGAAGGAAATGGAAGGAAATGGCACCTCCACGCGAGGTATGGGAGAAAGTAAAGAAGCATAGTGGAGCAAGGAGGCTGCCCCCAAGAGGAGCAGCAATGTGTATGGAGGGATGGACGACATCCAGAGAGGTCGTAACATTTGTGGAATATAGAGGATACGACTATAAGGGGACGAAGACAGAGGAGAATCGGGGACAGGAGTTCCTAGAGAAGGTGCAGCTATGCAACATGTGGTGTGGAAGCTGCAAGGAAGCATGGAACTGGAGAGACAGCAAAGCAGAGAGCAGAAGAGCAGAAAGGGTAAAGTGCAGCACATGTGGAGGCAAAGACGTAGTAGTAGGGGAGAGAGTAGAAAGAAACGAGAAAGGGGAAATTTTCTGTTTACCTTGTAGGACAGGAAAGAAAGTGCCATGGTGGAATTGGGGGGAAAAAATAGAATGGACAGTGCCTAGGGCCCAGAAGGGGAGGGCTGGAATCACTGATCCGAGGAGGGTAGCAGGAACTGTCAATCAAAAGGCAGTGTAGAAGGTAGAAGTAAGAGAAGTGAGGCGAACATTTAAGCCTCTAAGAGAAGTATGGATGAATGTGGGTATCGAAAAGGTAAATACACATGAAGGAAGAACAATAAAAGCATTGCTAGATAGTGGAGCAACAGAGTTGTTCATGAGCAAGAGCTTAGCATAAAAGGGAGGATATAAGTTGATCAAATTGGATCGACCTTTGCAAGTAAGAAATGTAGATGGTACCAGTAATAGTGGGGGTGCAATAACGTATGAAGTAGAAGTAAACATGTTCTACAAGGGACATGTAGAGAGAGTTCAAATGGATGTCTGTGAACTAGGGAAGACAGACATAATTTTGGGCATGCCATGGTTAGCAGCCCATAATCCAGAAATAGATTGGGAGAAAGGAGAAGTAAGAATGACAAGATGTCCACCACTGTGTGGAAAGACGGTGAAAATAAAAGGAAAGAAAGAGATAAGAGAGGATGAAAAGAAAATGGTGAGATAGACGGTAGATGAAAAGGAAGACTGGGGAAGAGAGGAGGAAATGGAGATGGATCATAGGAAGGTAGAGGAAATGGTACCCAAGAGGTTCCATAAGTAGTTGAAAGTGTTTGGAAAGGTGGAGTCAGAAAGAATGCCAGTTAGAAAGGCATGGGATCATGCGATAGATCTCAACAACAATTTCAAAGCAAGCAAAGTAAGAGTATATCCTCTCTCCAGAAACGAAAAGGAAGTACAAATGTTAAGGTATAACCTGGAATCTCTGTCTAATGTTACATGTACTAAATATTTAACCCTTATTTTATAATTATCGGCTTAGGTATATTTAAGGTCTAGTCGACTTAGTTATATATATAAGTCTATGTAAAAAAGATAGTTCCAATTAAAATCCCATTTTTAG